>MAAC01011311.1_pt1 | contig 192727 bp, 167 predicted proteins | sample 1115981 | NCBI WGS metagenome assembly MAAC01 (sample SAMN04961126, study PRJNA320927) | seawater metagenome | isolation source: sample BD02T64 sea water enriched with oil for 64 days | place: USA:Gulf of Mexico | collected 2013-07-27 | reverse complement strand
TCTAGCAAATATAGATAAATTTGCAGCATGGGAAAACAAAGAAATCAAAGGATGTTCAAAAGAGCTGAAATCCTTGAATTGGATATATTAGAAATGGCCTTTGGTGGTAAAGGTGTTGCACGAATAAAAACAGAAGAAGGTGATTTTGTTGTATTCGTTCCTAATGCATTACCCGGTCAGAAGGTAAAAGCACGTATAACAAAGTGTAAAAAAAGTTATGCAGAGGCGAAGTTGGAGAAAGTGATCAAACGATCACCTGAAGAGGTAGATGTCCCATACCAAGAGATTTCAGGTGCTCCCTATGCTAAATGGCCTATTTCTTTACAGGAAAAACACAAAAAGGAATCTAGTTTAGATTTGTTTAAAAAATTCGGTGATCTAGAGAATCCAGAAGATTTGTTCGATAGCTATATCAGCTCACCTTTGGAATGGCATTATCGAAATAAAATGGAGTATAGCTTTTCTGCAATTGGATTTGATGTAGAAAAGGAAGTGGACGTTGATGAATTCTCACTTGGATTTAAAAAGCGTGGTACTTGGTGGATGGTTGAGAATCTTTATAAAGATTCTGGATTATTTGATAAGGAAGTTGAAGATGCTATGTCGACAATCAGAGAATACTTGATTGCTACAGAATTACCAGCTTGGCACCCTCCTCGTAAGGATGGATTCTATCGTTTTCTAGTTGTTAGAAAATCATACCATACCAATGGATTATTGTTTAATTTGGTTACATCATCTGAGCGAATAGATAAATTTGATCGTGATGGATTTGTTGACCTTCTCAAAGGTTTATTTGGTGATCGTGTGAAAGGTATTATGCATTCTATGAATGATGATATTGGTGATAGAGCACAAAGTTCAACAGGTTTTATGACTTTACTTTATGGTGAAGATAAAATTGTTGAGCGTATTTGTGGATTAGATTTCCAAATGAGTCTTCAAAGTTTTTTCCAAACAAATCCGGTATGTGCAGAGCAATTGTATAATAAAGCCTTGGATTATGTTTTTGAGGACAACAATGATTTGAATGGTCAGGTAGTTCTTGATTTATTCTGTGGTACTGGAACTATTGCTCAATGTATGGCTGCAAGATCTCCAGAAGCAAAAATAATAGGAGTAGAGATTGTAAAAGAAGCTGTAAAGGATGCAAAGAAGAATTCTATTGCAAACAATTTACCTAATGTCTCTTACTTTGCAGAGGATGTTGGAAAATTCTTAACTAAATATCCTAATTATAAAGGAAAGATTGCTTCGCTAGTATTGGATCCTCCCCGTGCAGGTATCGCTCCAAAAACATTGAAAAAGGTGATAGATCTTGGTGCAAATAGAATTGTATATATTTCATGTAATCCAGCGACCTTGGCAAGGGATACAAAATTATTGCAGGAAGCTGGTTACGAGCCAAAGAAATTTTCTTTGGCAGATCAATTTCCACATACTGCTCATGTTGAATCTGTTTTTAGATTTGATAAGAAGAAATAAAAAAAAAAGAGGCTCCTGCGATAATTCACAGGAGTCTCTTTTTTTTAATACTGTTCCTTTTCATTAGGGAAGTCCATGTTCTTTACATCCTTTACATAAGATTGGAAAGCTCCAATCATATCTTCATAAAGGTTTAAATAACGACGCAGGAATCTTGGGTGAAATTCATGAGTCATCCCAATCATATCATGAGTAACCAATACTTGTCCATCAACTCCAGATCCTGCTCCAATTCCAATTACAGGAATAGAAACTGTTTCTGCTACCTTCTGAGCTAAATGTGCTGGGATTTTTTCTAATACAAGAGCAAAGCATCCAGTTTCCTCTAGCAATTTAGCATCTTCAATAAGTTTATCAGCCTCAGCTTCTTCTTTGGCGCGTACAGTATAAGTACCGAACTTGTAAATAGATTGGGGTGTCAATCCTAAATGCCCCATAACTGGGATACCTGCTGTTAGAATTCTTTGGATGGATTCTATAATTTCAGATCCCCCTTCCAATTTAACCGCATGTCCACCAGATTCTTTCATTATACGTATGGCAGAGGAAAGTGCTTCCTTTGAATTACCTTGGTAACTACCGAATGGCAAATCGACAACAATTAAAGCTCTGTCGATTGCTCGTACAACACTTGCGGCATGATAGATCATTTGATCTAAAGTAATAGGTAAGGTTGTTTCATGACCAGCCATTACATTAGATGCAGAATCGCCCACTAGCAATACATCTACACCAGAATGATCCAGAATCTTTGCCATTGTATAGTCATAGGCAGTTAACATGGAGATTTTCTCACCTGTTTCCTTCATTGTACGAAGTGAATTGGTGGTTACCTTCTTGAATTCCTTTTTTGCTATTGACATGCTTTATGTTTTTTAAGATCAACTAAAAACTTCCTTTTAATTTAGAAAAGAAAGATTTTTAAAGTAGGTCTTTATCATTTTCATTAAAAATAGGTAAACAACAAAGCTATAAAAAATATATATTTGTTCGGTTTACAATTAAATCTTAATCCTCTTTAATATGAAAAAGCTATTATTAGCTCTTATTTGTTCCTCTTCAATTTTCACTTCATGTGATAATGATTTGGAAATCTATGCGGATAATGAAGAGTCAATGGTTGTGTTTGGTATTATTAATCCAAAAGATACTGTTCACTATATAAAGGTTCAAAAAAGTTTCCAAGAAGAAGGGAATGAAGATCAAGCAGCATTAGATTCATCCAAAATATATTATGCAAATGATGAGGTATCTGTATATGTGGACAGGTACAATGCTGGACAGGTAGAGAAGGTAGATAGTTTTGAGTTTACACCGATATGGCTTTCAAATAGAGATTCTGGAGCCTTTGTGCATCCAACTCATAAGGTATATAGATATATAAGCCCAAATTTGGGAGTAGATTTTAGAAGTGAATCATTTGCGCCATTTTCTACATATAAATTAAGAGTTGTTCAGCATAGTGGAGAAAAAGACGTTCTTTCTGAGACTGCAATAGGATTATCAAATCCTATATCTTTGGTAAAGCCGCAATTAGCAGGTTCGGTTAAAACGAAACCAATTCATCTTTATAATGCTAAAACAGAATTGGAGTGGAGACAAGATGGAGGAGATATAGAGACCTTTAATTTTAGGTTCCATTATGTTGAAGAAAATATTATCTCAGGAGATAGAGACACTTTATATGTAGATTATTATCTTTTTGAAGGAACTCCGGTAGGATCGAATAAAACTGTAGTACTTAATTCAGCAGTATTTTTAAATCGTTTATCAGTAAAGATTGAAGAGAATCCAGATGTTATTAGATTCCCTCTAAACGTAAAAAAGAATGATGAAGGTGCTGTTGTGGGATATCCTATTGAAATTGATATCTGGTCAGCTCAAAGAGATTTATCAAATTATTTGACTATCAATAATTCTACTTCAATTGGTTTAGTGGAATCCAATATAAACCATTCAACCATTCAAAATGGACTAGGATTATTCTCTTCTAGAGTCAACTTTAATTTGAATAGTGATAAAGGACTAGGATCTGTTTTTTTTGATAAAAGGTCGTTGGACTCACTTTCTTGTAGTATTCATACAAGGTTGTTGAATTTTGTGAAATACAGTAAAAATCCAATTTCTACTCTTATTGAGTATGAGACAGGATTTGGAAGATGTAATTAAAAAAAAAAGCCTCATTTATTAAATGAGGCTTTTTTTATATACTTTTATTCGGCATCTTCTTTTTTGCACTTTTCTTCTGGAGAAGCTCCACAAAAACTACAAGGTTCTCCTTCTTCATTTAAAAATGGACTATTTGATGCACAAGTTCCTGAGAACTCACCTTCTTTTTTTGCTAATATTTTGATTGCAATACCTGCAAAACCAAGCGCTAATAATAATACAGTTACAACTACAGTCATTATCCTTGTTTTTGCAAAGTTATGAATAATTATAATTTAATGATATAAGGGGGGTATCAGTTTTTATAGAAAAGATATATTTCTTTAAGAAATAACCTTACTGAACCAAAAATTACTGTGGTTTACATAGAATTAATAACTTATAAAGTGATATTTTTTTTGGGATTAAAAAAAAAATACTAAATTACAGCACCTAAAACCCTAAGCTTTTAAGTTTAGAACTACTAAGCCTTTGATTATTAAAATCAAAGGCTTTTTTTTTGCCGTTGATCTTATTTTTAATATTTGCATTATCGGAGTTTAAAGTTCTGTTTTTGGATTCCATTTTAAATCCTGTTGATTAATAAAAAATGGTGAGAGAATAATTACCTTTGAATCCTTAAAATGAATCTATGCGAATAAAGAAATATCTTTGGTTATTCATTCCACTGGTATTGTGTTTACTTATATTAAGTCCAATTTTCTATCTGATTTCAGAAGTTCGTTGGGCAGAAGGCAAAGTAATTTGGAGTGTATTACAATCAGAATTAAGTAAGAATACTTTTTTGTTGATGTGTGGTACAGTTATTTTTTCTATTCTATTCGCAGTTCCTACAGCATTTATACAAGTCTATTATAATTTTAAAGGTAAACAGGTCTTTTCTTGGCTTATGTTACTGCCTCTTTCTATCCCCGCCTATATTGTTGCCTATACTTATAAAGGAATGTTAGGTCCTTTTGGAACAACTCATAGTTTAATGGGATGGTATATAGATGTAGAAAATATTTTTTTCCTATCCATTTTTATGTCGTCAGTACTGTATCCCTATTTATTCATCATGTTAAAAAATAGTTTACGCTACAATACTTTTAGCTTGATAGAGGCTGCACAATCTTTGGGAGACTCCAAAGTAAGAGCATTCCGAAAAATAATATTACCACTTTCTGTTCCCGCTTTAGTTTCTGGGTTGGTTCTAGTTATGATGGAGGTTTTGAATAATTTCGGAGCGGTGAGTTATTTTGGAATTTCAACCTTTACAACAGAGATTATTAGGTTGTGGTCACCAATGGAGAGCTCTTCAGCTATTCAAATAAGTATGGTGCTGTTATTTGTGGTATGTATTATTTATGGATTAGAATATCTGTTTGTTAGGAGAAAATCATTTGCAACAAACCAAGGTAAGCCTGTAGAGCAAAATGCAGTTACTTTAAAATCATGGAAATTGATGTTGGCTGTCTTTTTTCATCTTTTACCCATAGGTATTGGCTTTATATTGCCTTTTATTCAATTGTTAAGTTGGGCATCAGGATATTATCAGGATTTATTTAATTCCGAATTTTTGACCCTTATCCTGAATACATTCAAGTTGGCAATAATGGCCATAGTGTTTTGTCTTTTTAGTGGTTTGGTATTTAGCTTATCGATTCGATTTTTCCCTAAATTCTGGATAAAATTTATTTCAAAAATGGCAACTATAGGATACGCTTTACCTGGGGTAGTAATTGCTATTGGTATATTAGGCCCTTTGGCATTTGCTAGACAGTGGTTTCCTGATATCTTTAAGTATTTGATTTACTTTTTGGCTTTTGCCTATGTGGTGCGTTTTCAGGCAGTATCCTTTAATGGACTTCGGAGTTCATTGGAAAAGATTCCTTTGAATCTTCATGAAGCTTCTAGGTCACTTTCAAAACCTTTTTGGCGTAGTTTGTGGGATGTCGAAATAAAATTGCTGAAACCAGCCCTTTTTAGTGCATCCTTATTGATATTTGTGGATGTTTCAAAGGAACTTCCTTTAACAATGATGTTTCAATCCTTTAATTTTGAAACATTGGCAATCCGGTCATATATGTTGATGCAAACGGATGGAGCGGTCTATCAATCAGCAGTACCATCTGTAATTATAGTCCTGATCGGATTATTACCTCTTGTATTAATTCATTTTTTAATGAAGAAGAAATGAAGCATTTAAAAGTAGAAAATATCAATAAGAGATTTGGGAATAAAGTCGTCTTATCGAATATAGAGTTTGGATTAAATCAAGGCGAAATTGTTGCGTTGATGGGGGAGAGTGGTTGTGGAAAATCGACACTACTAAGGATTATTGCTGGATTTGAAAATGCAGACAATGGAAAAATTCTTTTGAATGATAAAGGTATTCAAGACGTAGTAGCACATAAGCGTAAGGTTGGTATGTTTTTTCAGGATTATGCATTATTTCCTCACATGACCGTTTTTGATAATATAGCCTATGGTATTACAGGGCAAGAAAACTATTCAGAAAAGGTTAAAGAATTAATAGATGTTTGTGAGCTCGGAGGTTTGGAGAAGGTATATCCTCACGAAATATCTGGAGGTCAAAAGCAACGTGTTGCTCTTGCAAGAGCGTTAGCTCCTGATCCTGACATATTATTACTGGATGAGCCATTTTCAAATATAGATACTTTACTTCGCGAAAATTTGCGTCTGGAACTTAGGAGAATGCTAAAGGGTAGAAATCTTTCTGTAATCATTGTTAGTCACGATATAGAGGATGCTTTGGTATTGGCGGATAAGGCGGTTATTTTGCATGAAGGAATCATAGTTCAGGAGGGTAGTATTCGAGCCTTGTATAATCAGCCAAAAAATGAATTTGTTGCTCAATTTGTTGGGGAAGTGAATATCATAAATGGAAGTACAACAGATTTTGGTTTACAAACTGGTGATACAATTATTTTTGGGGACTTTACAAATTGTAAGAGTAAAGAAATGAAAATTGCTGTTCGTCCAGAGGATATAAGTTTGGAGAATAGAAATGAGCCTGGAAATAAGTATAAAGTAAAACAAGTTATATTCAAAAGATCCTTTTATATCGTAGAATTAGAAGGTGAAAAGGGTCGAATTATTGCCCATTTATCTAATGATCAGGAATGGTCAGAAGGGGATACCTGTCAGTTGAAAATTACCCGTTATCACGCGATCTAGTACATCATACAATTATTAATTTAAAATTTTTCATTAGCAGAAGAATACTTCTGTTGAATGAATTGGTGGAATTCAAGTAGTTTCAGTATATTTGCAGGCAATTCACTCAAAATAATTGCACAATATGAAATCTAATTTCGCTGACCGTTTTATTGAAGAAGGTCTTACCTACGATGATGTTCTTCTAGTTCCTTCATATTCAGAAGTATTACCTCGCGACGTAAATATTACTACTCAGTTTTCCAGAAACATTCGTTTGAATACGCCTATAGTAGCTGCTGCTATGGATACTGTTTCAGAATCTGATTTGGCTATTGCAATTGCCAGAGAAGGTGGTATTGCTGTTTTACATAAAAACATGTCAATCGAACAACAAGCGATTGAAGTTAGAAAAGTGAAAAGATCAGAAAGTGGAATGATCTTAGACCCTGTTACTCTTAGTGTAGAATCAAACGTTGGTGATGCCCAGCGTATGATGAAAGAGAATAAGATTGGTGGTATACCTATCATTGATGATTCGAAATTATTAATAGGTATAGTTACTAATAGAGATCTTAGATTTGAAAAAGATGATACTAGAGCAATCTCAGAAGTAATGACTTCAGAGAATTTAGTGACTACTTCGGAATCTACTACTTTAAAAGAAGCTGAAGTTATTTTGCAAGAGTTTAAAATTGAGAAATTACCTGTTGTAGATCAAAATAATAAATTGGTAGGTCTGATTACATTCAGAGATATTATTAAGGTCAAAGAACAACCAAATGCATGTAAGGATTCTTATGGTAGATTGCGTGTTGCAGCTGCTGTAGGAGTAACAAATGATGTATTGGATAGAGTTGGTGCTCTTCGAACTGCAGGTGTGGATGCTGTAGTTTTGGATACGGCACATGGTCACACCAAAGGTGTGGTGGATGTATTGAAGAAAATCAAAGCGAATTTTAGTGATATAGATGTTGTTGTTGGAAATGTTGCAACTGCTGAAGCTGCCAAATATTTGGTTGAGGCTGGAGCAGATGCTGTGAAGGTAGGAATTGGTCCTGGATCTATTTGTACTACGCGTGTTATTGCCGGTGTAGGTGTTCCTCAATTTACTGCTGTAATGATGGCTGCAAAGGCTATTGAAGGTAGTGGAGTACCCGTAATTGCAGATGGTGGAATCCGATTTACAGGAGATATTGCTAAGGCCTTGGCGGCAGGAGCAGATTCAGTAATGTTGGGTTCTTTATTGGCAGGTACTGAAGAGGCGCCTGGTGAAACGATTATTTTTGAAGGAAGACAGTTTAAGTCATATAGAGGAATGGGGTCAATTGACGCCATGAAAGCAGGGTCTAAGGATAGATATTTCCAAGATGTTGAAGATGACGTTAAAAAACTTGTTCCGGAAGGAATTGTAGGTCGTGTAGCTTATAAAGGTATGCTTCGCGATGTTATGTATCAATTTATTGGTGGTTTGAGAGCTAGTATGGGTTATAATGGAGCTCCAGATATTGCAAAGTTAAAAACTGCTAAATTCGTAAGAATAACTACGGCAGGAATAAACGAAAGTCACCCTCACGACGTTACTATTACTCGTGAATCGCCTAATTATTCAAGATAAATTAATTTATGAAGAAGATATTATTTTCTTTGGCCTTAGCTTGTGCTGGATTATCAGTGAATGCTCAGGACCAAAGCGATGCAATTTTAAAAATAGATGAAAATAATTATTCAGTAGAAGAATTTTTACACGTCTATAATAAAAATAGAGATTTAGCGCAGCAATTGGATCCCAAAAGTATGGATGAATACATGGATCTTTTTGTGAATTTTAAATTAAAAGTACTAAATGCCGAGGCTAATGGGCTAGATACCTCTGAGGTATTTACTGCTGAGCTAAAGGGATATAGACACCAATTATCAAAACCTTATTTAGAAGATAGAGAGGTAAAAGAAAATTTACTTTTAGAGGCATATGAAAGAATGAAGTTCGAAGTTCGAGCTAGTCATTTACTTATTAAAGTTGGACAACAAGCTGCTCCTTCTGATACATTGAAAGCTTATAATAAAGCGATGATGGCCTTCAGTAAACTAGAAAAAGGTGCTGATTTTGAGAATATAGCTATTGCATTTTCTGAAGATCCAAGTGTAAAACAAAACAAAGGTGATTTAGGTTATTTTACAGCGTTGAATATGGTTTATCGCTTTGAAACTGCTGCCTACAATACTCCTGTTGGAAGTTTCTCTAAGCCTGTAAGAACTAGTTTTGGATATCATATCCTTCAAGTAGTGGATAAAAGATTGAATCCAGGAAGAGTTGAGGTTGCTCATATCATGGTGAAACATGGTGACAAAGCAATTCCAAATACTGTAATAGAAGACAAGAAAAAGGTAGATGAACTTTATGCTAAGGTTATTGCTGGAGAGGACTTCTCTGAATTAGCAAAAAGCTATTCAGATGATAAGCAAACAGCTAAGGATGGCGGGAAATTACCATGGTTTGGAACAAATAAAATGGTTCCGGAATTTGAAAAGGCTGCATTTTCTTTAAATGAACTAAATGCTGTTTGTGCTCCTATAAAAACTTCCTATGGATGGCACATTATCAAATTGTTGGATATAGAAAATATCAAATCTTTTGATGAGGAAAAAGTAAAACTGAAAAGAAAACTTCAACGTAATGACCGTTCGTACAAAACGAAAAAGGTATATGCTGAGAAGTTGAAAACAGAATATAACTATTCTTTGAATAAGAGGAATTTGGATAGGCTGATCAAATTAGTTAGTCAGAAAGACTTTATAAATCCTGATTGGGATTTAGAGAAAAAGACCAAATATTACCAGAAAGATCTATTTAGTTTTGCTACAAAAGAATTAAGTCAAAAGGACTTTATTAAATTTTTAAGAGTGAAAATGAATGACTTCTCGGTGACTAAGGATAAAAAGAAGTTTGTTCATAGCGCGTTAGAGATGTTCGTAGATAATCAGATTTTATCTTATGAAAACTCTATTCTTGAAGAGAAGTATTTAGATTTTAGAATGTTAATTCAAGAGTATCATGACGGAATGTTATTATATGAAATTTCTAAAAGCTTAGTATGGGATAAGGCATCGAGTGATACTGCAGGTTTGGAGTCATATTATCAATCAAATAGAGATAACTATATGTATGGTAATAGAGTTGATGCTGGAATTTATACTTGTGCATCTGAAAAGATCGCTAAAAAAGCCGCTAAATGGCTAAAAAGAGGAAAGTCCGAAGATTGGATTTCAAGTAAATTGAACAAGAAATCAAGTCTTAATTTCTCTCATGAACATGCTCTTTATGAAAAAGGTGATCATGAATTGATTGATTCTATTGAATGGACTCAGGGTGTTTCACCATTTAATAATGAAGCTTCTGGACGCGTTACTTTTGTTTTTATAGATAAGACGTTAACTCCACAGAACAAAGAATTTTCAAGCATTAGAGGACTAGTTATTTCTGATTACCAGAAATATTTGGAGGATGAATGGTTGAATGAATTAAAGGATAAGCATACTATTCATATTGATACTGCCATTTTTGAAGCAGTAAAAGCAGGAAAGTACAACTAAAATAAATAGCAGAATCCGGAATATGGCAGGATTATTTGAAAGATTTAAATCATTCACAATTGTCCAATTTCGATTGGGATTCTTTGCTATACTCCTTATTTTAATCAGCTCATCTTGTTCACCTGTTGGTGGACATGATGAGCTGATTGTGGCTAGAGCAGGAACACAATATTTAAAAAAATCGGATTTGCTGGGTGTTGTCCCAAATGGATTGAGCTCTAAGGATAGCCTACTTTTTGTAAAGCGATATATTGATAACTGGGCAAGAGAAGAAATTCTCATGGAACAGGCGATTTTTAATCAAATTGATTCAGCTGAAGAAATAGAAGATCTTGTAGAGCATTATAGAAGATCTCTTTTGAAGCAACGATATATAGCGGCCTATGTAAAGCAAAATGTAGATACATTGGTGACGAATGATCAACTGGATAGTTGCTATCAGAATAATTTACCACATTTTACTTTAAGAGAAACTATTGTTCGACTGCGATATATTAAAGTAAGTAAAATGGCACCTAAATTGGAAGAGTTGATTGAACGACTCGAAATAGGTGATGCAGATGATAAAGAATGGTTGGAGGAATACAGTTTTCAATTTTCTAGAAGACATTACTTTAAAGATGATCAATGGACGGCATTAAGTGATATAGCAGAGCAGTTACCACTTAAAGAGTTCAAGAAGAATTTAATTTTAGAAGAGAAAGGAGTTCTTCAGTTTGAAGATAAAGAAGATCTTTATCTGTTAAAAATAGTTGATTACGCAATAAAAGACGAAATTTCACCTTTAGCTTTTGTGAAAGATCGAGTGAGGAGTTTAATTTTACACCAGCGTAAATTGGAAATAACCAATGAGCTGGAGGAGAATTTATTCCAACAAGCATTGAAAGAAGACAAATTTGAATTGTATTATGAAAATAAAGTGGACTAAGAATCTATTGTATTTGTTAGGATTTATCGGAATTTTTAGCGCACAAGCGCAAAAAACCGTAATCGACGAGGTGATTGCAGTGGTAGGGAAAAATGCAATTTTTCTTCACGACTTTGAACAACAATTGATTCAATTTCAAAGTCAAGGAGTGACTATCACTCCTGAATTGAAAGGTGAGGTGATGGAAGATTTGTTGGTTCAAAAATTGTTGATTCACAAAGCGGATGTTGACAGTATCATTATAGATGAATTTGAAGTAGATTCTGAAGTTGAAAGTCGTTTGCGTTATTTCGAGCAGCAAATTGGTGGAACCAAAGAATTAGAAGCCTATTTTAAGAAAGATATATCTGATATTAAAGAAGAGCTTAGACAGCCTCTAGAGGATCAAATGAAAACTCAACGTGCCAAATGGTCGGTTATGGAAGGGGTTTCAATTACTCCTGCTGAAATAAATAGATACTTTTATGGAATTCCAAAAGATAGCCTTCCAATAATAAATGATCAAGTAGAGATAGGTCAAATATTAAGATTTCCTCCTCCAAATATTAAGGCTGTAACTGATACAAAACAAAAGTTAACAGATCTAAAGAATCGTGTGTTAAGTGGAGAGAGTTTTGAAACATTGGCTATTTTGTATTCTGAAGATCCAGGTTCTTCTAGAAACGGAGGTTTATATCTTGGTGTAAAGCGTGGGATGTTTGTAAAGGAATTTGAAAGTGTAATGTTCAGTTTGAAAGTAAACGAAATTTCAGATGTTTTTAAATCTGAATATGGTTACCATATTGTTCAATTAATAGCTAGAAGTGGTGAAGAAGTTGATGTTCGCCATATCTTGATTTCTCCAAAAATTGGTCAAGACGATTTGATTGAGACTAAAAACTTCTTAGACAGTTTAAAAAATATTATCGAGGATGAGGATATAACATTTGCTGAGGCAGCACGTAAATACTCAGATGATGAAAAAACTAAGAACAATGGTGGTGTTTTGATCAATGAACAAATAGGAAGTACCTATTTCGAGTTGGAAAAAATGGAAAGAACATTGAGCACAGCAATTGAAGGATTGGAAATGGATGAAATTTCTATTCCTATGTATGTGAAAACGAAGGATGGAAAAGAAGCTTATAGAATTCTTTTTATCAAAAATAGAAAAGAAAAGCATATTGCAAATCTGAAGGATGATTATCAAAGAATTCAAGGAATGGCTCTTAATGAAAAAAAATCAGAAGTAATGAAAACTTGGGCGAACCAAATGATTTTGGAAACTTTCGTTCATATTTCTGATGAGTATAAGGCTTTGAAATATAATTATAATTGGATTAAATAATTTAGGATGTCAGAATCAATAGATGCTCAAGCCATTGATCAACTAGGAAATAAATATAGGGCATTAAGATCCGAAATTTCTAAGGTGATTGTAGGTCAAGATTCGGTTGTCGAAGAATTGATTATCTCCATTTTTAGTAATGGGCATTGTTTACTTGTAGGTGTGCCAGGATTGGCAAAAACCTTACTTGTAAATACTTTGTCAAAGGCACTTGGCTTAAGTTTCAATAGGATTCAGTTCACCCCAGATTTGATGCCAAGTGATATTATTGGTACGGAGATTTTGGATCAGAATAAGCAATTTAAATTTGTGAAAGGGCCTTTGTTTTCTAATATTATTCTGGCTGATGAGATCAATAGAACTCCTCCTAAAACACAATCAGCACTTCTTGAAGCAATGCAGGAGAAGTCGGTTACATTGGCAGGGAAATCATATGATCTAGGAAAACCATTTTTTGTGTTGGCTACTCAAAATCCTATTGAGCAAGAAGGAACCTATCCTTTACCTGAAGCTCAATTGGACCGTTTTATGTTTCAAATAGAAGTTAAATATCCAAGCTTTGAAGAGGAGATTGAAATAGTAAAAAATACGACTTCCAATAAAAAAGTAGTACTTAATCAGGTAATATCTTCTGAAGAAATTATCAATATTCAGGAGCTAATAAGGAGAATGCCAATAGCAGATAATGTGTTGAAATATGCTGTAACGCTAGCATCTCAAACCAGACCTGGATTACCTGATTCTCCAGAAATGGTTAACAAATACATCACTTGGGGAGCTGGACCAAGAGCCTCACAGTATTTAGTATTAGGTGCAAAATCATATGCCGCTATAAATGGTAAATATTCACCAGATATAGAAGATGTTCAGGCCATTGCTTTATCAATATTACGACATAGGGTTTTGAGAAACTATAAAGCAGAAGCAGAAGGGTATAGCTTAGAAGCGATATTAAATTCACTTTTCTAGAATAAATGATATTAAAAAAGCTCCAGTAAATACTGGAGCTTTTTTATTTTAAAAATTCTTTAAAATAATTGGCTGCAGGAATCAATCGAGAGCCGTACCAGGAGAAAAATTCCCCATCGACTAAATGTATTTTTGATTCAGGAAATTCTCCTTCCAGGAATCGTTTATTTTTTTCTTTGAATGGATAAGGCTCGGAAGAGAGAAATATATATTCTGGATTCAATTCCTTTATTTGTTCTGTATTTATTTCAGGATATCTTGAATCTAAGGAAAGAGCCAAATTGTTGTATCCTAAATGAGATAATACAGCATTGATAAAGGTATCTTTCCCTGCTAGCATATAAGGATGGTTCCAAATAAAGTATAGGCAACTACCTTTTTCGTTTTTAGAAAAAAGGCTTTGCCACTTGGACTTTCCAGATACTATAATATTGTGACATTCCTCCTCTCTATTTAGGACCTTACCTAATGCTGAAATCATTTCCCAAGCATCCTCCAAGTTGTTGATGTCACTAATCCAAACAGGGAACTCTTTGGACAAAACTTCAATTTGATCTCTAAGGTTCTCCTCCTTGTTGGCTATGATTAAATCTGGTTTTAAAGACCTTATTTTGTCTATATCCAGTTGCTTAGTACCACCCACAATTGCTATTTCCTTCCTTAAGTCCTTTGGGTGGACACAGAATTTTGTGATTCCTACCAATTGATCTTTTAAACCTAGGTCAATTAACAATTCGGTTTGCGAAGGGACAATTGAAATAATTCGATGGGTGGATTTTATACTTATTTCTCTACCCATTTGATCTGTGATCAACTTTACCATTTATTCGAATTTTAACGCTTTGATGGGATGGATATACTTGATGAAATAGGATGGGCCTATAAGTATCAAAGTACAAACCAATAATGTCCCCAAATTCAAAAGTAGAATTTCTACAATACCGATAGATACAGGTACATAAGAAACAAAATATGTACTAGCATCCAAAGGAACAATATGCCAATGATACTGGATTAAACAAAGGGAAATCCCTATTAGGTTACCCCACAAAAGACCTCTTATGATAAGGTAAAAAGCATTGTAAATAAATATTTTTCGAATTACCCAATCCCCTTGACCTAATGATTTTAAAACTCCTACCATTTGGGTACGTTCCAAAATGGTGATCAATAAAGCAGATATCATGTTTATTGAAGCAACAAGAGATATAATGATTAATAGTATATAGATGTTGGTATCAAACATCTCCGTCCAAAGAAAGATATCTGGATAGAGTTCACGTACAGATTTAGCCTGGACATTGAATGGGCTGATTTCTGCAAGTTGGGTTGTTCTGAGGTCTAGATTCTTATAATCATCAATATATACTTCCAAAAATGCAAATTCACCATCCTTCCATTTATTCAAGTTTTGAATTTGACGAAGGTCGCAGAAAATAAAATTATTATCTGAGTCTATTCCCAATTCATATAATCCTGTAATTGTAAATTTCTTTACTCTACTTGCTCCATCAGATTCATTGATGAAGTACAAATCTATTTTATCACCAATTTTATAATTCATTTGTTGAGCAAGAGTGTAGGAGATAACGACCTCTTTACTCGCTTTTTCGCTGGTCATTTTTGGAACGTCACCTGTTGAAAGAAAGGGTTGGATATAATCCCAAGATTCAGATCTTTCCATGCCTTTAAGAATCACACCACTAAAATCAACACCATTTTTAGCAATTCCAGTTTTGTATCCCGATTTTTGAATGTGAACAATTTCATCCTTTCCTTTTATTTCTTGTAATAAGGATTCTTCCAAATGAATAGGTGAAAAGTCATACGATTTATTCATATCGTATTTACTCAATTGAACATGCCCTGAAATGGCGATCATTTTATTTCTTATCTCCTTTTGTAAACCATAACCACTGGCGATGGCAATAATCATTACTATGATCCCAATGGCTATAGAGCTAATGGAAACAGTAATTATTGGTTTCGAAATGCTATCTTTACTTAGCCTATCTTGGATGATTCGTTTTGATATGAAATATGGAAAATTCAAATTGTTGGCTTTGTTCAATTAAATCAACTCCCTATATGCATTTTAGTGTATCAATGCTTTTCAATAGATTGCCGATTGTTTTTATTAAGGTTCTCAAAGATATTAAAATCTATTGCATAGTTCTTATTTTATCTGGACAGGCTTTTGCTTGTAAGCCAGAAAAAAAACCTTCGGTTATTCAGGAGCAAAAAGAAATAGTTGTTGGTGCATCCAGTACAAATGAATATGTACCAAATTTAATGGGTAAAAGAGTGGCTTTGGTGGCAAATAAAAGCAGTAGAATTGACAATGTTCATTTGGTGGACTCCTTAAGGAGTTTAGGAGTGAATCTTGTTACGATATTTGCTCCGGAACACGGTTTTAGATCCAACGCTGATGCAGGAGAGCATATTCAAAATGATGTAGATGTTAAAACTGGTATCCCTATAATTTCCCTGTACGGTAAGAATAAAAAGCCCTCTAAGGAAATGCTGAAGGGAATTGATATTATTGTTTATGATATCCAAGATGTTGGTGTACGATTTTACACCTATATATCAACCTTACACTACATAATGGAAGCATGTGCAGAAGCAAAAATTCCTGTTTGGGTATTGGATAGACCAAATCCAAATGGTGATTATATTGATGGACCAATATTAGATACAGCATTTAGCTCTTTTGTGGGAATGCATCCTGTTCCTGTTGTATATGGAATGACTGTAGGAGAGTATGCGCAAATGATCAATGGTCAGGGCTGGTTAAATGATGGAATTCAATGTGAATTATATGTTCAGGCTTGTAAGTATTATGGTAGAAGGATGCAATACGAATTGCCAGTTAGGCCTTCTCCTAATTTACCCAATTACCAATCTATCAGATTATATCCCTCTCTTTGTTTTTTTGAAGGGACAAAAGTGAGTGTTGGTAGAGGAACAGAATTCCCATTTCAAGTCTATGGTGCACCCTTCTTAAAAGGAAGATTTCAATTTACACCTCAATCAGGTCCAGGAGCAAAGTATCCAAAACATGAGAATAAATTATGCCAAGGAGAAGATCTTAGAAATAAAAGGATGAATACCATTGAATTAAAATGGTTGATTAATGCATATAAACAAATGCCAGAGGATTTTTTTAATTCCTTTTTTGTGAAATTGGCAGGAACAGATTTATTGCGAATGCAAATTGAACAAGGACTTAGCATCAATGAGATTAAATCTTCTTGGAAGGATAGTTTGGAAAATTTCAGGAAGATGAGAAAGCCCTATTTGATTTACCAATAAGATGAAAGAGTTATTGCGGTATATTTGGATTTAACTTTTTCATTTGATTGGAAACTAATTAATAGATAAGCGGTTTAAGAGAATTTAGGACTCTCAAATTTATTCAATGATTCCTATACTTATCACTTATCTTGTTATAAGTGAGTGGGGGATTTTGATTAGGGCAGAAGTTTATTTATGACTCTATCTAGGAATTGAATTAATGATATATTAGGCCATTATTTAAACTCAGAAAATGTCATAAATGCTTCAATATTGGTTTCTAACCCTTCAAAAATGACAATGTCAGGCTTTAGCTCTTCAACAATAGCTTTATTGAGTTTGTATTGCCAGGCATCAAAAATAAAAACAGTTTCACTGAATTGGTCTCTAATAAAAGGCATCATTTGTTCACCAAATGAATCTCGGATAAACAATACCCGAAGGCCATTGTCTAAATTGGCATTGGTAAATCTTTTTTCATATTCCGAAGGATAAGGGAATCCAGGGACATTGGGGAATCCATATTTTTCATCCTCAATAGACGCTTGCTGATCTATGATTGGTAATTGACGGACTTCACTTAACTCATCAATACCCATAACTGTTCTATGAAATCCGATTTGTGAAATGGTATCTCTCCATTTATATTCTGGAAATTCTGGAAATTCTTTGTCCGGGAAATCTTTCTTTATTTTTGATAAAAGTAGCTCGGTTGTAATCTGTCCTGATTTCAGATTCCAGTGATTATCCAGTTTGTAAAATAGTTTTGTACTATCCTTTAGTTCTCTCATTTGAGGTACAGGATCAATAATGCAATTATTCAGATCAGAGCCAAAGGATTCCATCAATTGAACGATTCTTCTTTTGGGACCAGGGAAAATATTCATAGGAAGTTCTTCACTATAAATGTGGTGCTTAAAGGGAGCTACAATCCAATACATTTTTATATTCATGGAGTCCAGAAAATTTTTCCTGTTTAATAACTCCTCCTTAAAATCTTGAAGGGTGTTTTCAGGAAAATCATGTTTTCCTTGATACACTTCCAACTCTTTTGAAGTTATGAAGAACCAACCATCAGATCCAATAATTGTTTTGTCAGGATAGGGTGAAATATTAAAATAATAATATTTCAAGTAATGATAAGCGTCTAATAAAGGGCTTCTAAAAGAAAAATTGTCGTTCCAGTAAGATTCACATTCTGTTGGAATATTCTTTAGGTTGTATTTTGAAAAATTAATCTCATTCTTAAAATTTCTGTTTTCATCTTTTCTATCAAATTTCCAGATACCCAATAGGCTGTTTAGAAGTGGTAAAAACAAAACTCCTAAGAAAAGGATGGGAAGCTGATATCCTATTTTATTTTTTATTTTCTTCATGACTAAAATCTGAAATAAATAAATGGATTATATGATCCTGAATTGATATAAATGATAGACAGGATAAATAAGCCCATCAGACAAAAGTCTGAAGTGAAACTATAAAGACGTGGAAAGCTTAGTTGTGTCTTATTCATCTTGATTTTCAGTTTGGCAAAAAATGTAGAGCAAGATAGCAATGCAAAAAGTAAAATAACAATCTTTTCGTTATTGAGATAGGAAAGAAAATGGCCCTCTTTATATGAATGGATACCAAAAAGCTTTCCTATATATCCAATTGCATCTGAAAAATGTTCAATTCTAAAAAGAACCCAAGCTAACATCACAATCATTATGGTGTATGCCCAACGAACAAACCGAGGTAGTTTATTTAATATCTTTTCTAGTCCTAATTTTTCAATAATTAAAAAACATCCATGGAAAAGTCCCCAAATAACAAAACTCCAGGTAGCGCCGTGCCATAATCCCGTTAGCAAGAAGACAGTTATTAAATTAATATAATTCCTATTAAGGCCTTTTCTATTTCCTCCTAATGGAATATATACATAGTCCCTGAACCACGTGGATAAAGAGATATGCCATCTTCGCCAAAATTCTTTGATACTAGTTGAAATATAGGGGAAATTGAAGTTTTCAAGTAATTCAAATCCAAACATCCGACCTAGTCCTATTGCCATGTCCGAATAACCAGAGAAATCGAAATAAATTTGAAGTGAATAGGCTACAATTCCTAACCACGCAATGGGGCTATTCAAATTTTCGTATGGAGTATCCATGATAGAATCCGCAATTGCTCCACAGGTATTGGCAAACACTATTTTTTTGAAAAGGCCAAGAATGAATCTATAAATACCGGATTTGAAAAGGTCTATATTTTCCTGTCTACCTTTAATTTGATCAACAATATCCTTATACCTCACGATGGGACCAGCTATCAATTGAGGAAATAAACTAGTATATAAAGCAACACTTTGAAAATTAGAAGGTTCTTCATCAGGTGCTCTATATACATCCCATAAAAGAGACATTTGTTGGAAGGTGAAAAAGGAAATTCCTAATGGTAAAATGATTTCTTGTAAATCTAATTGTGGCTGTAGAGAAAACAGATAGTATCCTAAACCATTTACATTATCAATAATGAAATCAAGGTATTTGAATATTACAATTACTAATATATTGAGAACAAGTCCAGTTCCTAGCCAGAATTTCCTTTTGGTCTTACTTTTTTCTATCTGTCTTACAAGTAGGTAATTTGCACCTATTGATGCAATGAGGATGAAACTGTAATAGATTCCTCCCCAAGCATAGAAAAATAAGCTGGCAGCTAATAAGAGTGGATTTCTAAACCTTTTGGGACAAACATAATATGTCAATAGTAGTAAAGGAAGAAAGACAAAAAGAAAAATTAAACTACTAAATAACATATAATCACCTTTTTATGGCTGTATGAATTATATCAACGTCTTATTTATAAGTAGCCGATTGTTATAATTCAGTTTTGAAGGGCTAAAGTAATTAAAATATTGAATTGAGATGGGCTGAGGATGAAATCAGTTATTATAGTTTATTCACTGAATAGTGAAACTGCTGTATATTAACAATTAAAAAATCACACATTATGTATGCTTGCATAATAAAATTATGTATATTTAGAATAGAGCACTTTAAATACATTGTATGATGAAAGATTCCACAATTCGATTCGATATAGATTCACAAATCAGATCAGCTTGGCATGCCATTTCTAGGATGTATAATGAAAAAGCCAAGACTTATGGGGTGACTACCTCTCTTGCATTTACCTTGTTGAATATAGGGAAAAATGGGGTACTAAGTACCCAGTTGGGACCTGCAATGGGAATGGAGGCAAGGAGCTTAACAAGAACCTTAAAACGCATGGATGAATTGGGCCTGATAAATAAGGTGAATGATCCCATTGATAGGAGAAAGGTAAGAATTACTTTGACACAATTTGGTCTGGACAAACGAAAGGAAGCTGCTATTGAGGTAAAAAAATTCAATACCATGATTTACAAGGAAGTTGGAGTGGAAAAAATGGATACATTTTTTGAGGTAATGGATGTTGTTTTAAATAGGGTTAATAATATTCAAAAAGAAAAGTCAAAATGAAATTGGAAATAAAAAAAGTTGCTATTCTTGGTGCTGGTGTTATGGGAGCTCAGTTGGCTTGTTTAATGGCCAATGCTGGATTGAATGTTATTCTTTATGATCGTGTTGTAGATGAGAGTAATCCGAATAAATTGGTACTAGAGGCATTAAAAAAGTGTGCTAAGATAAAGCCTGCGCCTTGTTTTAATAAGACCTTATTACAAAATATTGAAGTTGGGAATTTTGATCATGACTTAGAGAGGTTAAAAGAGGTAGATTGGATTATTGAAGCGGTTGTTGAAAACCCAGAAATAAAACTGGCTTTGTATCAAAAGCTTCTTCCTTATTTATCTTCTAAGGTTATATTTTCATCAAATACTTCTGGAATTTCAATCAATCAACTTTCAGAATTGTTTCCTTCCTCTCTTCGACATAGATTTTGTGGTACTCATTTTTTCAACCCACCTAGATATTTAAAATTACTAGAAATAATACCTAGTAAAGATACTGACCCAGATATTGTCCAATTTTTAATGGAGTTTGGAGAAAGAAGGTTGGGGAAAAGAACGGTGTTATGTAAAGATACTCCTGCCTTTATAGCCAATAGAGTGGGTGTAGGAGCCATAATGCATATTTTCCAATTATGGAATCAAAGTGATTTTTCTATAGCAGAAATTGATATTTTAACTGGTAGTTTAATCGGAAGACCTAAAACAGCTACCTTCAAAACATGTGATTTGGTTGGCTTGGATACCTTGGTTATGGTTTCAGATTATCTTAAGAAAACATGCCCAAAGGATCTTTTTGCCGAATTTTATGAAGTACCTGATTTTGTCCGAAAAATGGTTGCCGATGGAAGAATTGGTGATAAGGCAGGTAAAGGTTTCTATCAAAAAGTAAAAAGTGATACTGGTAAAACAATCCGTAAGTTTTATGATCCAAATACAGAAGAATTACACAATTGGACCAAAGAAAAAATGTCTAGTCTTAGTGAGGCCTATGCTATTAAAAGACTAGATAAGAGATTGACTTACCTAATTGATATGGAAGGCCAAATTGGAGATTTTTATAGAAAGATGCTTTTTGGAACATTTGCATTTGTTGCTGATAAAATACCAGAAATTTCTGATGATATTCACCAGGTAGATGATGCTTTGAAAACTGGATTTGGTTGGGAATTAGGTCCTTTTGAAATGTGGGATGCCATCGGGGTTGATAGAGTTGTTGAAGGAATGAATGAATTAGATATTCCACTTGCCTCTTGGGTTATAGCTATGTTGGATGCTGGTCACAAATCATTTTATCATACAGAAGTACAGGCTAAACTTCAATATTCCCAATTAAAGGGAGTTTTGGAGTCTGTACCACGTCATGAATTATATTTTAATCTCAATGATCACAAACCAGCTATCATATGGAAGAATGATGATTGTTCTATTTATGATTTAGGGGATGGAATATTGAACTGTGCCTTTCATAGTAAAATGAATACACTAGGAGCAGAAGTATTGGAAGGAATAAATGCAGGTATCGATTTAGCAGAATCCAAATACAAAGGTTTAGTTATAGCCAACCAAGGACAGAATTTTTCCGTAGGAGCCAATTTGGCAATGGTTTTTATGTTGGCCTTAGAGCAAGAATGGGATGAATTGGATTATGCAGTAAGTGTATTCCAGCAAACAACAATGCGACTTAGGTACAGTAGTATTCCTACTGTAGCTGTTCCTCATGGATTTTGTTTCGGAGGAGGAGCAGAAGCAATTCTTCATGCAGATAGAGTGCATGCTAGTTCAGAGTCTTATATAGGCTTAGTAGAAGTAGGTGTTGGTTTGATCCCTGGAGGTGGAGGAACCAAAGAATTGGCAAAATTGGCTTCGGAGGCCTATTATTCAGGAGATATTCAATTACCCTTACTAAAGGAGAAGTACTTGCAAATTGCAATGGCCAAAGTGTCCACTTCAGCCCAAGAGGCGATGGATTTGGGCTATTTAAAGAAAGGACGTGATTCCTATGCGCTTCAATCGGATTTCCTTATTCCCCAAGCCAAAGATATTGCTTTGGGAATGTCCTCTAGTTATGTGCCTCCAGTTAAGAAAAAAGAAATATTAGCGCTAGGGCAACAAGCCTTGGGTATGTTTATGGTTGGGGCTGATTCTATGGAGTTTACAAAATACATATCATCACATGATAAGATGATTGCAGAAAAATTGGGATATGTTATTTGTGGAGGGGATTTGTCTAAACCAACTATGGTATCGGAACAATACCTATTGGATCTAGAAAGGGAAACTTTTTTATCACTTTTAGGAGAAGAGAAAACCTTACAGAGAATTGAACATATGTTGAATACGGGTAAACCATTAAGAAATTAAGCTATGAATGTATATATATTAAATGGATATAGATCAGCGGTAGGAAAAGCTCCAAGAGGGATTTTTAAATCATTGAGACCAGATGATTTAGCTGCTCAAGTAGTGAAAGGGCTTATGGCAAAATACCCCAATATTCCAACTGATGAAATTGATGATTGTATTGTAGGGAATGCAACACCAGAAGCAGAGCAAGGATTGAATATTGGTAGAATGATTTCTATGATGGGGCTAGACACCGTATCAGTTCCTGGAATGACAGTAAATAGATATTGTTCCTCAGGGTTGGAGTCAATTGCTATTGCCGCTGCCAAAATTCAAGCAGGAATGGCTGATTGTATTATAGCTGGAGGTGTAGAAACTATGTCCCCAATTCCATTTGGAGGCTGGAGAATTGTTCCCAATTATAAAGTATCAAAGTCAAATCCTGATTGGTATTGGGGTATGGGGAATACGGCAGAGGCTGTTGCTCAACAGTACAAAGTATCCCGTCAGGCTCAAGATGAATTTGCCTATCAGTCTCATAAAAAGGCTTTAGAAGCTCAATCTACAGGTAGGTTTGATGCAGATATTCTACCCGTAGAAATCTCTGATGTTTATCTAGATGAAAAGGAAATTAGAAGAGAAAGATCCATTATAGTTAATAAGGATGAAGGACCTAGAAAAGATACCAGTTTAGAAGCATTGTCTAGATTGAAGCCTGTGTTTTCTGCAAATGGGACAGTTACAGCTGGAAATGCCTCCCAAACTTCGGATGGTGCAGCCTTTGTTTTGGTTGTTTCTGAAGAATTCTTGAAAAGACACCAGTTGGAGCCTGATGCACGATTTGTATCTTATCATGTAAGTGGTCTGGAACCTAGAGTTATGGGAATGGGGCCTTTATATGCCGTTCCTAAGGCCTTAAAAAAGGCAGGCCTTCAACTGTCTGATATCTCATTGGTGGAGCTCAATGAGGCCTTTGCCTCTCAGTCCTTAGCAGTGATAAATGAATTAGGTCTTAATGCAGACTTGGTCAATGTAAATGGTGGAGCCATAGCTCTTGGACATCCATTGGGATGTACAGGTTGCAAACTAACGGTTCAGGTATTAAATGAACTGGAAAAAAGGAAACAGAAATACGGTATGGTCACTATGTGTGTTGGAACTGGACAAGGTGCTGCTGGGATATTTGAAAAGTTATAAACAGATTAAAAAATAGTATAATATGTCCGAGATCAAAGGTGGAGATTTTTTAACAACTCATACAAAAGCAGATCAGGTATTTATACCGGAAGAATGGACGGAGGAACAGCGCATGATGGCACAGACTTGTTCCGATTTTATTAGAACAGAAGTAATGCCAAAATGGGATGAAATTGATTCCATGAAAAATCCTGAATTATTACCTAGCCTATTAAAGAAAGCTGGAGATCTTGGGATTTTGGCTTCTTCTATACCAGAAGAATACGAAGGTTTAGGATTGGATTTTAATACTTCATTATTGATGGCAGAGGAAGTGGGAAGGTCCAATTCATTTGCGGTAGCCTTAGCGGCTCATACAGGTATTGGAACATTACCTATTTTGTATTTTGGTAATGAAGCTCAGAAAAAGAAGTATTTACCAAAGTTGTCTTCTGGAGAGTGGTTTGCAAGTTATTGTCTAACAGAACCAGGAGCAGGTTCTGATGCAAATTCTGGAAAAACTAAAGCAGTTCTTTCTGCGGATGGAAGTTACTATGAAATTACGGGGCAAAAAATGTGGATTACCAATGCTGGATTTGCAGAGATATTTATTGTTTTTGCTAGAATTGAGGAGGATAAAAATTTGTCCGCTTTTATTGTCGAAAAAAGTTTTGGAGGAATTACTTTGAACCCTGAAGAAAAGAAAATGGGTATAAAGGGATCAAGTACAAGGCAAGTATTTTTTACAAATACCAAAGTACCCGTTGAGAATTTATTAGGAAAAAGGAATAAAGGATTCAAGATTGCAGTAAATATCTTAAATCTTGGTAGAATTAAATTAGGTTCGGCGGTATTGGGTGGAGCAAAGGAGGCTTTGGTATCCTCAACAAATTACGGATTAGAAAGAAAACAATTTGGCCAGAGCTTAACAGAGTTTGGAGCTATTCAATCAAAATTGGGGAAAATGTATGCTTATACATTTGCAGCCGAAAGTTCAATTTATAGAGCGGGTTATGATATTGATTGTTTTTATGATGAACAAATTTCTAAAGGGGTAGAGTCTCATAAAGCTCATTTGAAATCATTAGAGGAATTTGCTATTGAATGTGCTATAATCAAAGTTCATTCATCAGAAATGTTGGATTATATTGTTGATGAAAATGTACAAATTCACGGTGGAATGGGCTTTTCCGAAGAGGCTAAAGCAGCAAGGTCTTATCGAGATTCTAGAATAAATAGAATTTTTGAAGGGACGAATGAAATAAATAGAATGTTAACTGTTCAAATGCTTTTGAAAAAAGTGACGAGAGGAGATATTCCATTTATGGAAGAAGCTGAAGAAGCTGGTAAGCAGCTAATGAAAATTCCTAAAAGAAATACAGACGAATCATTCCTTGTACAGGAAAGAGATCATTTGATGAAATTGAAGCAATTGGCATTGATTATTTCTGGATCTGCTGTAAAGGAATTAGGCATGGCCATTCAAGAAGAACAAGAGGTGTTAATGTCCTTTGCGGATATATTAATTGAAATCTATGTTTTTGAATCTCTTCTTTTGAGATTGGAAAAGATGAAAGGAATGGGGCAGTGGTCAGAAGAAGTTTTGACGGCCATTATTCAAGAAAATATTTTTAGATCAATACCTATTATAAGAAGTGCTGCAGAAGAATCTGTCAGACGATTTGCAAAAGGAGATAATGCCAGAATATTACACATGGCAACAAAACGATATACTAAATTACCGGATACAGATATTATAGAACAAAGAAGAATAATAGCAGCCTTTTGTATCAAACATAAAGGAGTGTGGCAATAAAAAAAGCCGACTATAAGTCGGCTTTTTTTATTATTTAAAATCTGTACTGCTTTTAAGCATCTTTTTGAAATTGAAGTACTGGATGACGAAATAATCTCCATTCATTCTAGCGTACATTCTATCTTTGTCAGGTTCTACAAATCTATTATCATTTTCATCAAGCATATTATTCATTTTATAATACGCTCTTAACATCAGTTCGTCTTTTCCCTTTTCTTTGATTGTAAAATCAAAATAGGGTAGTAGTTTCTCCAACCTTTCTCCATTTATAGGATCTGATTTTAGGATGAAACCTTCGTGTTTTATATTTCTAAATGATGCTAGATATTCATGAACTTTTATTGGGTTAAAGGTCATTTCTTCATTCAGGTGATTTTTCATTTGATATTGACCCCCCACTTTAGTAATCGTAAAGCCAAGTTTATCACCTTGGCCATAGTTCATACCAATCGATTCAATATTTAGGTTATCAATATCGAAAACCAATCTATCTCTCCATAAATAGGCATTGGTATAGAATCTTGAGCTGATGTATCCGGTATGTCCAGGAAGATGAATAGAGTATGGCTTAACTCCTCCTTTAAGAAGCATATAGGTGCCTAAATTGTCCGGTGTATTATGTCCAACATAGAAAACCTTATCCAAAGTGCCATCCTTATAAACTTCTACTTTAGAAGATTCGGTAGTCATTCTTTTGATGACTTGAGTCTCCATCAATTTTGATATTGGATTTTTGATTTCCATTCTAGCCATCGTCTTCAACATCAAATCAATATTTGATTGACGAGCCAAATGTTCTCCATTTACCAACCAGGTTCCATCTTTCTGTTTGTCTAGGCTAACTGTAGAAGGTGATTTTGAAGTGATAATGATTTTATCCACTTCATCAATATTCTCAACACTGAAATCACGACGATCAATTCTTGATTCTTTGATTTTTGCACCATCGTTTGTAAAGTGCCAAACAAGAAAACCAAGAATGATAAGTGCTAAAAGATAAATAAGGTTCTTTTTCATGTTTTTAATTCAATAGATAATATTGTGTTATACTATTTCGCGTATCTTCTTTTACGCATCCATATACTAATAAAACCAAATAGGATGATTATGAGTATAGGTAGAGCAGTATTAAATGCTTTCCAATAATTATATTCATCGTTGACCTTTGTCTTATTCAAAAGACGAAGTTTTAGTTCACGAGATCTTAGGCTGATCACGGCATTGTCTTCTAAAAGATAATCCATGGCATTCAACAAGAACTTTTTATTGGCGTATTGTCTTTTTTCATATTTGTCCCAACCAAGAGGTAGTGGTTTACCATTTTTGGATCTATTCCGCATAATATCCCCATCGGAAATAACAATCATACGCGAAAATTTCCCATCTTCAATAAAGGGAAGACCTTGATCCTCTTTTGGCTTAATTCTATTTTTAAACAAGGAAGTGAATTTACCTTCTAATAACATGGCAACCGTTTTTCTTCCCGCTTGAAAATTCTCCTCTTTTGGAGGTGTAAGTGCACTTTGTAAACTTATTCTAGCAGGGGTATTTGACCTACCTGTATAAGGAGATGTTTGTAGAAGTACAGTTTTCTTTATTCCTTGTGTTTTAATGGTATCTATAGAAGAGGCAAACTTTAATTGAATGGCATCTAGATTGTTGGTAATAGAGTGTTTACTATCTGGGATGATGAGTGGGAAATAAAACCAAGACAACAATTGCCATTGTGGTTGATTATTTACTTCTCCAACAGGCAATGGAATTTTTGAACAAGTAATATCAGTTAAAATATCCGTATTTATACGAACCCCATATTTGAATAGTTGATCTTGAAGTCCAAGCTCTCTAACTGGAAATGCCACCATTTCCATTCTATTATTTAGACTATCCATTTCAGCATGTACAGGGTCTATTGCCCATAGAACCTTTCCTCCATTCATTAGGTATTGATCAATGAAGTATTTGTCTAAATCTGAAAAGCTAGTTTGTGGTTTCGCAATAACTATAGCCTGGTATTTTTGTAAAGATTCAATTCTCTCTTTAATAAGATACTCCCCAGTAATGCTGTCTTGTGGAATTTCTCTTAGATTGAATCTCGCAAGAACAAAGTGTTCACTTAAGCCAATGGCATAATCTTGAATTTCCTCCTCAGTGAGTTCATTATGACCTGTGATAAATGCAATCGTTGGTTTTACAAAAGAGCTGGCGGTACGAAGAGCGTTCATGAATTCGTATTCCAATTCATTTACAGACTCTCTTAGGTTTTCCTCCGGGCTAGAACCAATGTTACTTTTTAATAGTTGTATTGCTACCTCTTTTCCACGATAAGATAACATGGCTCCTGGAACAATTACTTTTTCCTGAACACCATCCTCTTCTTGGATAAGAATAGTAGTGGGTGTTAGTCCTCTTTTTGCCAATTGAGACAAAATTTCACTCTTAGATTTCTCGTCATCCGTATTCAAAGGATTGATAAATTCAAATTCAATACTTGAATTTTGTGACTTTAGCTCATCCAAAAGAATGGCAGTTTCACGTTTCAACTGATTGAATTCTGACGGTAGATCATTTCCTTCAAGATAGACTTTTACATAAACGATATCGTTTATGTCTTTTAGTAAAACCTTCGTGGTTTCTGAAATTGAAAATCGTTTTTCACTGGTCAAATCCCATCTGAATGCCTTGAATTGACTAAGAAAATATACCATGATGACTATGGCACAAAAGGCTAGAAACCTAAATATATCTTGATATTTATTTGTCTTATTCATTTTGGTTACCATTTTCTACTTTTCAATACTAATTGAGTGGCCTTTAAAAAGAATCCGATCAATCCTAGGAAATAAATTAGGTCTCGAGTATCAATTACTCCTCTACTCATTGCTCTATAGTGCATGTTGATTCCAAACTGCTCCATGATATTTGAGAAATTATAACTACCCAGAGATCCAATGGAGTCAAATCCTAATAAAAATATAAAACATAGAATTAGCGATAGAATGAAGGATACAATTTGGTTTTCTGTGATAGAAGAACTGAATATTCCTATAGAACAGTAACAAGAAGCTAATAATAGCAGTCCAAAGTAAGATCCTAAGGTTCCTCCTTGATCAATGTTACCAACCTGTTGTCCCAAATGGTAGATGGAGTAGTAATAGACTAAAGTAGGAATTAGGGCTACTAAAACAATTGCAATAGAAGCAAGATACTTTGCAAAAATAATCTGAAAATCAGATAAAGGTTTTGTTAGCAATAACTCAAAGGTTCCAGTTTTTACTTCATCTGCCAATATTCGCATGGTAACCGCAGGGATCAAAAACATAAATACCCAAGGGGCTAAAATGAATAAATTATCCAATCCAGCATATCCTGTATCTAAAATATTATAATCACCTGGGAATACCCAAAGGAATAACCCACAAAGGGTAAGGAAAACGATAACAACCAAATACCCAATCAGGGAACTGAAAAAGGCATTGATTTCTTTTTTAATTAAACTTAGCATCTTTATTGTTGATCTTTTGCAGTCGATATTTTATTCAGAGACCAAGCCTCCGCTTTATTCGTAAAGAAAGTTTTTGTCTTTGGCCAAACCTCTCCAAAAAGTTCCGACTTTCTATAAAGGTTTAAATGTTCTTCACTTTCCCATACGCTATGTGTGAAAAATAGGGAAGGATCATTTTTATCCTGTAGTAATTCTACATGGTGGCAACCTTCTTGAGCCTTTATCTTTTCTTTATAATGGTCAAAAATTTCTTTGAACTTCTCTGCCTTATCGTGGCTTAGGTCCAGTTTTACTAATCTGGTGATCATGAAAAGTTAATCTTAATGTTATCTCTAAATTTCAATCCAAAAATAAGAGAAGCTCCACCTCTCTCATTATGATCAAATCTAGATATAGCGATTTCAAGGTAATCAGCAGAATTAAAAAGTGCTACAATTTCACCTTCTGGAACACTATTATAGTAATGATCAATTTTTTCAATTAGTCCAAATCGAGGAGATTCAATTTTGAATTTTCTCGATTTAGCAGTCTCATGGAATAGCTTTCTAGTGATATTGGTAACTACATTTCCATAATGATCTACATAAATCACTTTACCAGTAATAGTATTGTTATCTGGTGAAATATTCACTTCAGTGTCTCTGGCAATTTTAAATCCTTTAATACTTCTACCTATTATTCCAAGGGTTCCTCCTCGGCTTAAATGACAGGCTGCAGTAGTGAAGGTGTTTAGCATAGGGAATATTTGGCCTTCCTTAGCTTGTTGTTCAATTGCTAGTGAAACAATTTTATCTGGTTTTGTGATTGGAAACATCAATGAAAAAATGCCATTATCCGGTCCTACAAAAAAGTGACCATTGATTTCCATCGCGATATGCGAGTTGTTTTCCACCCTTCCAGAATCTATATCAATGATATGAACAGATCCTTTTGGAAAATGATGAAAAGCATTTTTCAATATATAAGCACCTTCAATGATGTTGAATGGTGAAATAGTATGAGATATGTCTACAACCTGAACTTCAGAAGCCTGGCTTAAAATGTTACCCTTAATTGCGGCAACAAAATAATCTTTATGTCCGTAATCGGTCGTTAATGTGATTATAGGCATAGGTAGTATTATCAGTGGAAATATTGTTTTTGTCCGAACTATTTTTCTTAATTTGCGCCGATAAAAATACACTTTTTTCTATTTCCAAAATAGTTATAGAAAAGGAAAAAATGTAGGAATATCATTTACTTCCTTAAGTTCAGTTAAATTCAGTAACTTGAAATTAAAGAATAGGCTTAAACGAAAATAATAAAAAGATCTTTGGCAGAGCTAAAAATTACATTAGAAGGCATTAATCCAGTTGATATTTATGGATCGAATAATGCCAAACTAAATTTGATAAAAAGTTTTTTCCCGAAATTGAAGGTGGTCGCTAGAGGACATACCTTGAAAGTTATTGGTGAGGATGAAAGTTTAGATGTTTTTGAAAAAAAGATAGAGTTGATCATTGAGTATTATCAAAAATTCAACCATATCAGTGAAGAGAACATTGAGCGTCTAATACTTGAGGATGCAAACACAATTTTAGCAGCAGATCAAAACATAATTGTCTATGGTAATCATGGACGAATAATTAAGGCGAGAACAGCCAATCAGCACAAAATGGTAGATGCCACTACTAAGAGCGATATGATTTTTGCGATTGGGCCTGCTGGAACGGGTAAAACATATACAGCAGTAGCATTAGCTGTAAAAGCGCTTAAGGAGAAACAAGTCCGTAAAATAATTATGACTAGACCAGCAGTAGAAGCTGGAGAGAATCTTGGTTTTCTACCTGGTGATATGAAGGAAAAGTTGGATCCTTATATGCAACCTTTATATGATGCTTTGTTTGATATGATCCCTAAGGAGAAGCTAAAATTATTGATTGAGGAAAGAATCATTGAAATTGCTCCCTTGGCATTTATGAGAGGACGAACCTTGGATAATGCATTCGTTATTCTTGATGAGGCTCAGAATACTACCGAAGAGCAAATGAAAATGTTCTTGACAAGAATGGGGAAACTGGCGAAATTTATTGTTACAGGCGATGTTACACAGATAGATTTACCACGTCGCCAGAGATCAGGATTGATACAAGCACTCCATATCCTGGAAGGTGTGGATGGAATAGAACAGATATATCTGAATGAAAGTGATGTAATTCGTCACAAATTGGTTAAGAAAATTATTTCGGCCTATTCAAATGTTGACACTACACGTGAAGAGCGAAGAAAAACAGAAAAAGAACAAAACAAATAGGTAATGGCAAAAGCATTAAAAGAGACGAGTTTTCAGTTCGAAAACCAAGCATCAGTTTATCATGGAAAGGTGCGTGATGTTTATTTTATAGGGGAAGATAAATTGGCGATTATTGCTAGTGATCGTATTTCAGCCTTTGATGTTGTTCTTCCTGAGGGAATTCCTTATAAAGGACAAATCTTAAATCAAATTGCTTGTCGTTTCCTAAAGAGTACCTTGGATATTTGTCCAAATTGGTTGGAAGCAACTCCAGATCCAAACGTAAGTATTGGAAAAAGATGTGAAGCATTTAAAGTAGAAATGGTTATTCGTGGATACCTTGCTGGGCATGCATGGAGAGAGTATAGTTCTGGAAAGAGAATTCTTTGTGGAGTGGCTTTACCAGAAGGTATGAAGGAGAATGATAAATTCCCAACTCCTATTATTACCCCTAGTACAAAAGCAGATAATGGAGAGCATGATGAAGATATCTCAAGAGAGGAGATTCTAGCTCAAGGAATTGTTTCTCAAAAGGATTATGTAATTCTTGAAAAATATACTAGAGAGATATTCCAAAGAGGTACAGAACTTGCCGCTGAAATGGGATTGATCTTGGTGGATACCAAATATGAGTTTGGTAAAGATGTTAATGGTGTAATTACCCTAATTGATGAAATTCATACACCAGATTCTTCTCGTTATTTCATTACAGAAGGATATCAGAATAGGCAAGACAATGGAGAAACTCAAAAGCAATTGTCTAAAGAGTTTGTGCGTCAGTGGCTAATTGAAAATGGATTCCAAGGTAAAGATGGTCAATCTGTACCTGAAATGACTGAAGAAAAAATTAAAGAAATTTCTGAAAGATATATCGAATTGTATGAAAAGCTAATGGGAGAGAAATTCCAGAAAGCAGACAATGAGAATATTTCAGATCGCGTTTATCAAAATGTAAACGCTTATTTTGCACAGTAATATTTCTTACTATTTTATTGAAAGGCCTCTTAGTTTTACTAAGAGGCCTTTTTTTAATTATTTATTTTGGAACAATGGTGGAAATTCCACTTCTAGATCCACAATGGAAATAGCCTAAACCGTATAAGTCCGAATTTGTTTTGTTTATGATATTTCCTTTTACTTCTGCAGCTGGAAAATCGGAGCCTGCCTGAGCAGCATTTTCATATAGATTGAAAAGGTAAAAGTAGGTTGATTTTGTTAATAAAGTCATTTCTACTCGTATATCATCACCTTCCTGTTCAAGAGGGATTAAGAAATCATTGATAATTACAGAATCAACATCAGAATCCAAATGCTCATCCCTTTTTAATATAATCCATTGTGTTCCGCCATCAATATCATTTTTAATAAGTGTATCATTAAGGTAGGTATTGAATTTATAATAGTCCTTTGTATCTTGAGGTTCTTGAAAACTGATCAACGTGAGGTACCCTATTTCTTTATCACTACCTGGGCCATCCTTTCTTGTAGAATCCTTGTGAAAACCTATTTCTTCCATTTCAGGTGCTAGTCTAGCTATACTATCCGTAGCTTCAAAAGACTGTATTTCACCACCTACTGTTGCTGTGATTAGTAAGGTATATGATTGGTTTAACTGACCAGTCAAATTTTGGGTCTCATACATGCCAGGTTGAGTAGTTGATTCCAATAGCGGGTAAATGTTTCCCGATTGATTTTCTCTAATATTCACCTCTGCATCTGAAATGGAATAATCACCATTTTGATCTCCAAAATAAGGATGACTACTGCTTAATTTGATATATTGATAGCCCGTGTTCATACTGGCTTCTGTGTATTGAAAAACACCACCCTCAACAACTATTCTAGTTTTAGCATCTTCTAGGTCAATATCAATAACTTTTTCACAAGAGCTAAAGATAAAACTTGCGATAAGTAGGCTTCCTATTAATTTTAATGTCTTCATCCTTCTTAAAATTTAAAGTTCCACGTTACACTTGGGATCATTTTGAAATAGGTCAACTGAACAGCTTGGTTTTCACCAGTATCTTCGTCAGTTTGAAAATAAATACTAGATGCATTACTTCTATTATAGAGATTATAAATACTGAATACCCATTCAGATTCATAAAGTTCATGCTTTTTCCCTTTAAGAATAGCACTTAGGTCCATTCTGTGATACAAAGGCATTCTTTCAGAATTTCTTTCTCCGTTATAATGTGAAAATGAATTCCCTTCCAATTCGAAGCCTGCCTCCGGATAATTTGTTGGTATCCCAGATGCCAATACAAAATTGGAAGAAACGCTCCACTTATCATTTATATCATACATTGCTGTAATAGATAGATCATGTGTTTTATCGTAGGCTGAAGTGTACCAGTCACCATTGTTGATTCCTGTTTCACCTTCATTGCCAAATCCAGTTACTCTTCTTTCAGATCTTGCTAGCGTATAACTAATCCAACCTGTAAAGTCTCCAACAGATTTTCTCAAGAATAATTCTAAACCATAGGCTCTTCCTTCACCAGGTAATATTTCCGTTTCTATGTGATTGTTAAGTGAAAGTTGAGGTAAATCCTTATAATCAATTAAACTCGAAATATCTTTATAATATACTTCAGCTGAGAATTCTAAATTATTATCTGCAATATTTCTGAAATAGCCAATAGCCACTTGGTCCGCAATCTCTGGATCAACATAATCTCCACTAGGTACCCAGATATCTAATGGGGTAGGAGAAGATGCATTACTTAATAGATGCAAATTTTGTGTAGTCCGGTTATAGCTGAATTTCAAGGAAGAATTTTCGTTCAGTTCATAGCGCAGGCGAAAACGAGGTTCCAAATTCCAATGGGATGCAATAACATCTCCAGAGCCATAATGTTTTGTAATATAATCTCCATCCATATCGGTTAGGGGATCTCTCGATATGTACTTTTTTAGGTCATTATCCCAATAGATTGGTTCATTATTGGAGTATTGCATGACATCTTGATTTCCAGTACGGATAAAACCATTTAATCTCAATCCATATGCCATAGACCATCGCAATCCAATTTTCTGTTCATTACTGATATAGGCAGAAATATCTTTAGCAAATTTATCATCAAGGTTAATACTGGCAAAACTAGAATTATCTATTGGTCTTACTTTTCCTGGAATGAAGTCATAATCTGTAAAGGCAGCTCCAAATCTCATGGTATTGTTATTATTTGCATAATAACTAAAATCATATTTTAAGCTTCTATTGATAATATTGGATGTCCATCTAAATTCTTGACCTGGAGGGAAAAATTCTAATTCATAATCAAAATCAGAATATATCATTGAGAGATTGGAAAACAGCTTATTGTTGAATAGGTGATTCCAACGCAAGTTGAAGGTTGTATTTCCCCAACTAGTACCAAAACGGTCATCAAATCCAAATATATCTCTTCCAAGATATCCGGATATATAGATTCTATCCTTATTGGTTAATTTATAATTTCCTTTTGCATTCAAGTCGTAAAAATACAAGGTTGAATTCTGAATAGATTCTTCTGTAGATAAAGGAAAGAATAAATCAGCCCAAGACCTTCTACCTGCAACCATAAATGATCCCTTTTCTTTTTCAATTAGGGGACCTTCTAACATTAGACGGCCAGATATCAAACCAATACCTCCAGTTCCATGGAATTCTTTTTTGTTTCCATCTTTTTGGTGAACATCTAATACTGAGGAAAGTCTACCGCCATATCTAGATGGAATACCCCCTTTATATAGAGTAAGTTCCTTTATAGCATCATTATTAAATACCGAAAAGAATCCAAAGAGATGAGATGAATTGAATATGGTAGATTCATCTAGTAAAATCAAATTTTGGTCAGCAGATCCCCCTCGAACATTAAATCCACTGGCTCCTTCTCGAGCTGTTGATACACCCGGGAGTAATGTCATTATTTTGATAGGGTCAACTTCTCCCATTGCTACGGGTACCTTTTTTATTATCTTGGAGGAAAGGTTGACAGTACTACTTTCAACACTTTTAATGTGTTTGGTTTTTTTATTGTCGGTCAAAATAACCTCATCCATTACCTCAGTGTCTTCCATCAACTCAATATCCAATTGAATATTCTGATTCAATTCAATTTTTTTGGCTTCTGTTTTATATCCTATAAAACTATACTGGATATTGTAGTTCCCTTTTTCAAGTGTTAAAGAGTAAAAACCGTAGGTATTTGTACTAGTACCTTGAAAAGTTTCTGTTGAAGTTATACTGGCTCCTATGAGTCCTTCTCCGGATTTGGCTTCTTTGATAAATCCACTGATGGTGAACTTCTCCTGGGCAATTAATAACTGTGAGATAAACAGAAACAGGCCTAACAGAAGCTGCATGTAATGTCGCATAAAACGAATTAATTTGATGGGTTTGGTATAAAATATTTTTTATAACGCAGTATATAATGACTTGTTATGCGTGAATACAAAAAATATCCACGAATGTAAGTTGCATTTTTTTAGTAGAATCGAAAATTATGTTAAAAAATAAAAAAAAAGGAATTGGAAAGCAGTAGGACAGATTGTGCACTTTATTTTGAATTACCATTTTCGTCACTTAGACTTTTGGCATATACTATACTTGCATTTAATTCGAAGCCGAGAAGTAAAATGATTGAATTGAAATACATCCATAGTAGTACTATCATTAATGTACCTATAGATCCATAGAGCTTATTGTATTTAGCAAAGTGATCAACATAATAACTAAATGCCAAAGAGGTTCCAATCATGACTAATGTCGCTGTGATGGAACCAGGAGAGAAGAAGGTCCATTTTTTTGTTTTGGTTGGACCAAAATAATATAAACATGATATACCGGCATACAGTAGGGTAGAAAGTATAATCCATTTAGATTGTAAGATGGTATTTCTAACAACTTCAGATATAAGTTCTCTTTCAACTAAGTAGTCCATAAAATTTTGAGTACTTAGAATAAATACAATAGCAAGAAGAAGTAAAAGACCTAAAATACCTGTTAGCCACAGAGACACTAATCGTTGCTTTAGTATTGTTCTAGATTCTTTTATATGAATGGTAGCATTGAAAGCTTCGATTAAAGAATTCACTCCATTTGTGGAGAAATATAGTGCGAATACAAAACCAATGGACAGAAGACCACTATTTTGGTTATTTACAATATCGTCTAGTGTACTTTTTGTAGCCTCATAGGTTTTTGGAGGGAATACATCTTTTAAAAGAATAAATAATTCTTCCTGAAACCCTTCAATTTGAATATAAGGTATCAAACTAAAAAGAACAATGACACTAGGGAAGAAGGCAAGGAAAAAGTTGAAAGCAAGTGAAGATGCCCTTGTGGTTATGGCACCCTCAATGATTCCTTCTATATAGAAGGCTGTAACAGAATATAGACTGACCCCCCTGAATCCAGGAAGAACAATCTTTTTAGACTGTTGAAGTACCCATAGGGTAGGTTTATTTTTCCACCAGGCTTTCAAATAATTCTAAATTGCTTTTAAACTTAAATCCATATTATAAACAGAATGAGTTAATGCTCCCATAGAAACATAATCCACCCCACATAAAGCATATCCTCTTAATGTTTTTTCATCAATACCTCCAGAAGATTCAGTTTCGAAACGGCCGTCTATTAGTTTTACGGCGGTTACTGTATCTTCTAGGTTAAAATTATCTAGCATAATTCTGTGAATACCACCAATTGCAAGGACCCCTTTAACTTCTTCCAAATTTCTAGTTTCAACTTCAATCTTAAGGTCTAGGTTATTTTTAGAAAGATAGGCTTTAGTCTGTTCAATTGCTTTTGGAATACCTCCTGCAAAATCAATGTGATTATCTTTTAACATAATCATATCATAAAGTCCAAATCTATGATTTTCTCCTCCTCCAATTTTAACCGCCCATTTCTCTAATATACGTATTCCAGGTGTAGTTTTACGCGTGTCTAGAATTTTTGTTGGCAAATCATCTATCAACTTAGTAAAAGATTTAGTCTTTGTTGCAATTGCACTCATTCTTTGCATGCAATTTAAAACTAATCGCTCCGCTTTTAAAAGACTAATTTCAGGTCCCTTTACCGTAAATACAACTTGACCTCTTTTTACAGGAGTTCCATCAGAAATAAGTTCCTCTATCTGTATGCTTTCATCAACCTCTTTAAAGATAATGCCAGCCAATTCAATTCCCGCAATAATTCCATCTTCCTTTACAAGAAGTTTCATATTCCCAATTTGTGAGGCCGGGATACAAGCTAAAGCACTATGATCAAATCCTTGGGTGTCCTCCCAGATGGCATTTTTAATCAATTTTTCAACCGTATTGTCCTTGTTGTACTTTGATAGAAATTGCATGTTTTCAATTATTTTATACAAAAATAAAAATAGGATGGAATTTAAAGAACTCTTTTGTTAAAAATGTCAAATTTTAGTCTAAAAATGGATGATTTAAAGTGAATAATAAGTGAGGAAAAAGATGAACATTTATTGCATGAGGACTGATTCAATACAATTTGTACAGGAATGGGTTCCCAGATATAGTACAGAAATCTACCTTTAAGTTTAATAATGTAGCAGATGGTGCCATTGGGAGAATCACTTTTTGCTCGGATTTATACCAGATTTGGGAATCCTAATACAGAATATTTGGGAAAGGTTCTTTTTCAGTTGGAATGCTAGCTTATTATTTCAAAGGCATTGGAAGCAGATGAACAAGAACCAACGATTTGGATATTTGTATTTGCTTCTGGATGACAGCCATTTCAAGTGCCATTATGGGTTTTATTCAGCACAGTGATGTAATTTGTTATTTGAAGGTTTATAGTTGTTCAGATTCATTTATACGCTTTCTACAAAAGTTTGGAGTAGATATTCATTTTGTAGATGCTACAAATTTGGATGAAGTAAAAGAAGTTTTTGAAAAGCATGATAATATTTGTGCTAGAGAGCGGTATAGAAGTAGAATCTAAGCTAATGAATTGCTTTGCTAGTCCGGATAGACAAATGGAGCTTTCGGTAAGTTTAATCTCTGTTGTTTCCAATATTGAACATCTTGTAAGTAGTACAAATTCAGTAGTCCTAGAGGAAGAGCGATTAGATTCTTTAGTTAGGTTATCAGTAGGTACAGAGGGGATTATTATCCTTAGAAATTTATTTAGTGCTGGTTTGAATCTAAGAAACACTATAATCAAAAAAGGATGGTATCATATGATACCATCCTTTTTTATAAAACAAAAAAAGACCGCTACAGAAGTAACAGTCTTTTTTTATAAATAAGTCTAAGTAATTCTTAGAAGAATAAGCTAAAGTTAACACCTACTGCAAAATCAGTAGCAGTGAAATCTTGAGATTCAACTCTGTAAGAGTTGTCAGTTACGTTAGTTGGATTAGCTGCATCGTTTTCAACAACAACATAGTTCTTGTCAGTTCCGCTTGCAAATCTCAATTTAACGAAAGGCTCAACAGCAAAGTGCTCTCTCCAAACGATTGTATAACCTAATCCTAAGTCGAAATCAGTACTTTTAGTTGAAGTTTCAACTACTTCTTGCTCGTTAGTCAAAGCGTAAACTGGTCCTGTTGGTCCTGTTGCTACTTGTCTCAAGTCAGTCAAATAAGCGTAATCTTCAGCTACAGAAGAACGGCTAGTTAACCCCATTTCAGCAAAAAGGTTGTTAGATACATAGTAACGTGCAAATACCCCTAGATCCATGATAGAATTGTCAAGAGTAACGTTAGCTACTGGATTTGTTGGGTCAGTTTTAAAGTCTTCAGACTTGTTACTAAAGTTTACCAAAGCACCAACAGCGATTCCATCTTGAACGAAGAATCCTACCTTAGGGCTGATACTTAGATCAGTCCATGCAGTGTTTGTTAAATCACTACCTGCTCCTAGCAAAATAGTCCCCTTACGTGTTTGCGCTTCCGCAGAAAATGCAAATGCTACAACTGCAGCAATAGACAAAATGATCTTTTTCATAATAGTTTGATACTTTGTTTATAAAGTAAATTATCTCCTCTTTCAGATTGTGAATTTAGTAAAAAAATACTAACTACCTAATTTGATGTCTATTTATTTTACTTTTTTTTGATTTATTTTTTTCAGCACAGCGCCCATTATTGGGGCATCTTTTGTAAAAAATCAATGTTAAATAGTTGAAATATAATTTATTGGATGAAGTCAGTTTTCTGTGGTCTCAATTTGGGGATCCATTTAAATTTTTTCAAGAATTTGTCTTTACTTCTTAAGTCTTGAATAGGAATATACTCTCCATTTGGTTGTTGAAGAAAGTCAACTCTTTCAATTTTTCCATTAGACATAGTCATATTTATAGCACTACATTGGATAAAATTCAATCCTTCCACTACATTCATTTTATTCAAAACGTAGTATTTTGATTCTGCATTCCCTATTATATGAATGCTTTCTAACGCTGTTTCATTGAATTTTCCTCTTAGGGTTCTTCCTTTAATTTGAGAAAAATAAAGATTTACTGTATCTACCTCCTGTATGATAAAAACATTTTGATCCAAAAATAGACTATCAATTTCATTGTCGGAAAGAGAAATCCTTACTGAATCTGCGGAAATTTGACTTTCCTCTGACCATAAGATGGGTTCTTGTATTAATTCAATAATACCATCTTTCTGGTGGTATTTAAGCGTGTTTGCTATTCCTTGGATTCCATTTTTATAAAATTTCACATCATTATAGGCGTGAAGATTCCAAAAATCATTTTCCTTAAAAGAAAAGAGTGTTATAGCCTTTAGGAAAAATGTATCCTTGTCCTGTATTTGCTTGGCAATAGGCTTACCTGTTATTTCACCTGTGAAGTCAGTTTGATTTATTAAAGCTTTATTACCCGTTATCTCAAGGTTTTGTAGGCTATCAACTATTATAATATTGTTGTAAGCTTCTAAAATATTTGATGTTTTATCTAGGTACAAGCTATCAGCTTGTAACGAATGCGGTGATTTAATAGCTAAGACCTCTCCCTTGCAATGTGCTATTTCAAGTTCTTGGTTATAATATCCTTCATTGAAATGTAAGTCTAGGCTATCGCTTTTAAGTACTGTTTTATCATGGAAGAAGAGCTCAAGGCTCTGAGTATGGTAGCTCATGTTTTCCGAATCAACATGATAATCCTTATTACGGACATTTACTTGATGTTGGAAATTCACCCTATTTTGATTCATATAATAATGAGCAGTCAAACTACTGAGGGTGTCCTCTCTATTATAAATAATACCATGATTGGTGTAGTAGGAGAGGTCCTTTTGCATATCGTAGTAGAGGGAAGTGCTATAGAGAGAAATACTACCGTTTTTAAGAAGTACATTTCCTTTTGCTAAGGCCTCCTGGGTATTCCCATTATAGAATAGACTGTCAGATGAAAGCCTTACGCTATCACCCTTCTGCAGGTTTACCGTTCCAAAAGCTTCAAACCTGTTATCTCGGTCAAATAAATAGGCAGAGTCACAAAATAGAATCATGCCATCATGTTCCAGTTGAATATTACCTTTTAGTTTGTAATATTCAGATTCTTTTTCTTTAAAGCGTTCTGTGACATCAACCTTTTTGATGTTGATAAACTTTTTTTCTTGGGCTATAGTTTTAGACCAGGAAAACAAAAAAAGAAGGATGACTAGTATTCTCATTTTAAAAATTCAATGCTTTAAGAACGAAATTTACCTTTGATATTATATAAAAAAAGCTCCATAAAGGAGCTTTTTTTATTATCTAATGATTGTTTGCTTTCTATCTGGCCCTACAGATACCAATGTAATTGGCACTTCAAGTTCCTTTTCTAAATAAGCAATATAGTCATTCAATTCTTTTGGGAACTCAGACTCTGCTGTTACACCTGTAAGATCCTCTTTCCAACATGGAAGTTCTTTATATATTGGCTCAATATCATCTCCATTAATACTGTATGGAAGATAATCAATGGTTTCACCATTATATATATAGTGTGTACAAACTTTTAATGATGGGAAGTCACTAAGAACATCCGCTTTCATCATCATTAGGTTAGTAACACCATTGATATTGATAGCATATTTAAGTGCAGGAAGGTCAATCCACCCACATCTTCTTGCTCTACCGGTGGTAGCTCCAAATTCATTTCCTGCCTTTTGAAGTCTTTCACCTGTTTCATCAAACAGTTCAGTAGGGAATGGTCCACTACCAACACGAGTACAATATGCTTTAAATATTCCGAAAACTTTTCCTATTCTATTAGGAGCAATTCCTAATCCAGTACATGCACCTGCGGAAATAGTATTCGAAGATGTTACGAATGGATAAGTTCCAAAATCAACATCTAATAAAGTTCCTTGAGCACCTTCAGCAAGGATTTTCTTTCCTTCTTTAAGTGCATTTGCGATATAATGTTCAGCATCAATGAAAGTCAATTCTTTCAAGCTTTCGATCGCTTCAAACCATGGTTTTTCAAGCTCCTCAAGATCAAATTGAATTTCATAATGTTTAAGCATCTCAAGATGCTTTTCTTTTAAAGTAGTGTATTTTTCCTTGAAGGTATCCAATTCGATATCTCCAATTCTAAGACCATTTCTACCAGTCTTGTCCATATAAGTAGGACCAATTCCTTTTAATGTAGAACCAATTTTGGTTTTTCCTTTAGCAGATTCAGATGCAGCATCCAACAATCTGTGTGTAGGTAAAATAAGGTGTGCTTTTCTTGCAACAATTAACTTAGAAGTAATATCTAAATTAAATTGTTCCAATTGTTCCAATTCTTTTCTAAAGATTACAGGGTCAATTACAACACCATTTCCAATAATATTGATAGCTCCATCATGGAAGATTCCAGACGGAATAGTATGAAGTACGTGTTTGATTCCTTCAAACTCTAAAGTGTGACCTGCGTTTGGTCCACCTTGAAAACGAGCAATGATGTCGTAATCTTTAGTTTGAACATCCACAATCTTACCTTTTCCCTCATCTCCCCATTGAAGGCCCAATAATATATCAACCGCCATTTCCAGTATTTTTTTGGATTTTTGCTTTTTTAGTCTTGATTTTGTTCATCAGAATTCGAGTCGCTAACTTTCGTTGCGTAGAAATTCAATGCATGGCTATGAACCTTTACACCAAAAATCTCCTCTACATTCTTTTTGATCGTTTCAATTCTTGGATCACAGAATTCGATAACCTCACCACTATCTGTTAAGATAATATGGTCATGCTGCTTATTTGAAAATGATTTTTCAAACTGCGCCATGTTTTTACCGAATTGGTGTTTACGAACAAGGTTACAATCCATCAACAACTCGATAGTATTATATAGAGTAGCACGACTTACTCGATAGTTCTTCTCTTTCATTGTCATGAAAAGAGATTCAATATCAAAATGCTCTTCGTGTTCATAAATTTCACGAAGAATAGCATATCGTTCTGGAGTTTTACGTTGTCCGTTTTTCTCCAAAAATTGAGTAAATATTTGCTTTACAGTTTCCTGAATTTCAACAGCCATATTGTGTTCTAAAATTGAAAGGGTAAAATTAGTATTTTTTTTTAATACCGAAGCCCTTATGCTTTGCTAATTTCACCTTTCGTTACTTTAGATACACCATCAATTTTTTTCAGGCGTTTTATCAGGTCATCTAAATGGATTTTATTCTTGACTATTACAGTAATTTGTCCTTTAAATGCACCATCCTCTCCACTTATATTAATAGACTTAATATCAGTGTGCATATTATTGGAAATGATTTGAGTAATGTTGTTAACTAATCCAACAGAATCAAGCCCTGTTATGGTAAGTGTACATGCGAAAACCAGAGATTCCAGATCTATCCATTCTGCTTTTAAGATTCGATAGGCATAGTTCGCCATCATCTTTTGACTGTTTGGACAACTTATTTTATGGACCTTAATTCCTTCAGAAACTGTTGTAAATCCAAATACCTCTTCTCCTGGTATTGGAGTACAGCAATGTGCCAAATTATAATCCAACTGTTGTTGTTCTGGACCAAACACTAATATTTTAGATGTATTATCTGCGTCAGATCCCTTCAACATTTTCTGAGTGGATTTCCCAGATTTACTAATGGTATTTCTAATTATTTTATACCAATTTCCTGAGGTTTCCTGTGTGAATTTCCTCAATCTTGGATTATCTATTTGTCCAGTTCCAACCTGATAGAATAAGTCTTGACTTGTCTTTAATTTAAAATAGGTCTGTAATTTTTGAATACTACGATCATTATATGAAAGTTTTAATGATCGTAATTTTCGTTGAAGGATTTCTTTTCCTTCATCTGCAATTTTTTTCTTCTCAGAGCTTAGTGAGCTTTTTATTTTACTCTTGGCTCTTGAAGTAAATACAAAATTCAACCAGTTTTCTTTTGGTTTTTGATTGGCTGATGAAATAATTTCTACTTGATCTCCATTCTGTAATTTATGACTTAAGGGAACAATATTCCCATTTACTTTTGTTCCTAAAGTAGTGGCTCCAAGATTTGAGTGAATTTGGAAGGCAAAGTCCAATGCAGTCGCTCCCTTGGGTAAAGAAATAAGGTCTCCCTTAGGTGAAAAAGTATAGATTTCTTTGGAGTACAAGTTCAACTTGAAATCGTCCAAAAAGTTAATCGCATTTTGATCTGGATTTTCAAGCAACTCTTTTACCTGTTCAATCCAGTCATCTAAGGTACTTTCTTTATGATCGTTTACTCCTTGATTCTTTTTGTATTTCCAATGGGCAGCTAATCCTTTTTCTGCAATTTCATCCATTCGTTTTGTACGAATCTGAACCTCTATCCAATGACCTTCCGGTCCCATTACAGTTGTATGTAGGGATTCATAACCATTCGACTTTGGGTTGGAAATCCAATCTCTTAATCTATTTGGATTCGGTCGGAAATAATCCGTAATAATAGAATAAACCTTCCAACAATCTGCTTTTTCTTTCTCTATAGGAGTGTCGATTACAACTCGAATGGCAAATTTGTCAAATACCTTGTCAATATCCACTTTTTGTAAATTCATCTTTCGATGGATACCAAATATTGATTTTGGTCTTCCTTTAATTGTAAAAGAGAAATCCTCTAAGCCAAGTGTATCATTAATCGGGTCGACAAATTTATCGATATAATTTTGACGCTCTATTTTAGAGTCCTTTAAACTATTTTGGATATAGAAGTAGGCATCAGGCTCTGTATATTTTAATCCAAGATCTTCTAATTCTGTTTTAATAGAATATAATCCAAGCCTATGGGCAAGAGGAGCATAAATATATAAGGTTTCTGATGCAATTTTTTGTTGCTTATGAGGAGGCATGGAGTCCATTGTTCTCATATTGTGCAATCTATCTGCCAATTTGATGAGGATGACTCGGACATCTTCAGAAATGGTTAGTAACATTTTTCTGAAGTTTTCTGCTTGTAATGATACATCATCACCAAGCACTTCAGAAATTTTAGTTAATCCATCTATAATAGAAGATACTTTTTTACCAAATAGGCGTTCCATATCTTCCAAACTGTATTCTGAATCTTCAACCACATCGTGAAGAAACCCACAGGCAATAGATATATAACCTAGTCCAATTTCTTCGGCTACTATTCTTGCTACAGCAATAGGATGATAAATATAAGGTTCTCCCGATTTTCTTCTTACCCCTTCATGTGCGTCAATGGCTATGTCCAGAGCTTTACGAACAAATTTTAGTTGTTCCTCATTTAATTTTTCGGAAGTGTGTCTCAGTAATTCTTTATACTGCCCCAGAATTTCTTTTCTCTCTAATTCTATTTGTTCTTCGCCTATCATCATACTCGGAAAATATTTGAGGTCTATGGATTCTATTAATCATTCTATATATTAAACTAAATGTACTATTTTTTAAAATAGATTATTCAGCTCATTAAATAAAAATTAAGAGGAACTCTCCTGATTATATTGGCCTTTTGAGCCTATTTACAAAATTACATTAATTTAAGCTATTGTGTTCTAGCGGTTAAAGACCATTTTGGGGACAAAAAAAGCCCATTCAGGATTTTCCGAATGGGCTTTAAATAGTAGTAGGTACTAATTATTTTGCTGGTAAAAGTTTTGATCTAACCTCACCGAAACCAATATGATACTCATCATTGGCACAATATGCCTTCATAATTACCGTATCACCATCGTTAAGGAATTTACGCTCAGATCCATCAGCCATTGGTACTGGTCTAGAGCCAGCCCAAGACAATTCCAACATAGAACCATAAGCTGATTCATCATTTCCAGAGATAGTTCCAGAAGCCATCATATCACCTGCATTGATATTACAACCATTTACAGTGTGGTGTGTCAATTGTTGTTCCATATTCCAGTACATATATTTGTAGTTAGAACGTGAAATAGTATGAGCAGGCATGCTGTCTGTTTCAATTTGAACTTCAAGCTTAATATCAATATTTTTATCACCTGTGTATTCTAAATATGGTAGAACCTTAGGGTCTTGTTTTTCACCTGGGCATCTGAATGGTTCCAAAGCATCCAAAGTAACAATCCATGGAGACATTGAAGAAGCGAAGTTTTTACCAAGGAAAGGCCCTAGTGGAACATATTCCCAAGCTTGGATATCTCTTGCAGACCAGTCATTGAAGATAGACATACCGAAGATATAATCGGAAGCTTCTTCTATTGATATAGAGTCACCCAATGGTTTTCCTTGACCAGTGATAAAGGCCATTTCCAGTTCGAAATCCATTCTTTGAGATGGGCCGAAAGTTGGAATTGTTTCATCTTTTGCTTTACGCTGTCCTTTTGGACGATGTATATCTTGACCTGAAAGAATAATGGAACTTGCTCTACCATGATAACCTACTGGAATGTGTAACCAGTTTGGTAAAAGAGCATTGTTTGGATCACGGAACATACATCCTACATTGTGTGCATGCTGACGACTGCTGTAAAAATCAGTATAATCACCAATTTGAACAGGCATCTCCATATTGATGTCAGTCAAGGATAAAAGAATTTGAGCACGGTGGGCTTCATTTCCTTGTAATTCGTTGTTGTTTGTATCAAACAATTCAGCAATTCGATCTCGTACTGCTCTCCAAATTCCTTTGTTTAAAGAAAGAAAGGTATTTAGTGTGTCATGAGAAAATGTATTTTCAGGTAATTCAATTTCTGAAAAATAACCCAATTCTTCCATGGCTTCCAAATTGATGACTGTATCACCAATTCTACTAACACAAAAGATAGGTTTGTCACTAACGGAAGCAGATCCGAAAGGGATATTTTGTATTGGAAAATCTGAACCTTTTTTAACTTCGATCCAGGAAGTTCTATTTGGATTATTTGCTGCGATCATTTTTATTTTTTTGACAAAAATAATAATATATTTGTAAGCAGAATAAAGCGAATTGGCTTATTTATAAAAAGGCTGAATTTAAACCCTCTAAATATGAGTACACAAGTAGAAACAATCAATAAATCATTGACTATGCAAAAAGATGATTTGATCTTTGATCTTATCCAAGCAGAAGACGAAAGACAACGTTTTGGAATTGAGTTAATTGCCTCGGAAAACTTTGTTAGTCCAAGCGTTATGGAAGCGTTAGGTTCATGTTTAACAAACAAGTATGCTGAAGGGTATCCTGGAAAGAGATATTACGGAGGATGTGAAGTTGTTGATCAGGTGGAACAACTTGCTATTGATAGAGCTAGAGAATTGTTTGGTGCTGAGTACGCGAATGTGCAACCTCATTCTGGATCTCAAGCCAATGCTGCTGTTTATTTAGCCTGCCTTAAGCCAGGAGATAAAATTCTAGGTTTCGATTTATCACATGGTGGTCACTTGACACATGGTTCTCCAGTAAATTTCTCTGGTAAATTGTATAAAACTTCTTTCTACGGTGTAGATAAAGAAACTGCAACTATCAATTATGATAAATTAGAAGAGACAGCAATAGCGGAAAAACCTCAAATGATTATTTGTGGTGCCTCTGCTTATTCTAGAGATATAGATTTCAAGAGATTCCGCGAGATTGCTGATAAAGTTGGTGCATTATTGATGGCAGATATTTCACACCCTGCAGGATTGATTGCAAAAGGATTATTAAATGATCCAATTCCACATTGTCATATTGTTACAACAACAACGCATAAAACTTTGAGAGGACCTCGTGGTGGTCTGATCATGATGGGGAAAGATTTTGAAAACCCATGGGGTTTGAAGACTCCTAAAGGAGCTGTTCGTAAGATGTCTGCAATTTTAAACTCTGCAGTATTCCCAGGATCTCAAGGTGGTCCATTGGAACACGTTATTGCTGCAAAAGCTGTCGCTTTTGGTGAAGCCCTTGAAGATCAGTTTTTCGACTATACTCGTCGTGTTATAAAGAATGCTCAAGCTATGGCTGAAGCATTTGTTTCAAAGGGGTATGGTGTAGTTTCTGGTGGAACTGATAACCATTGTATGTTGATTGATCTAAGATCAAAAAATATTACAGGAAAAGATGCTGAAGAAGCTTTAGTAAAGGCGGATATTACAGTAAATAAAAATATGGTTCCTTTTGATGATAAATCACCATTTGTAACTTCTGGAATCCGTGTAGGAGCTGCAGCTGTTACGACAAGAGGAATGAATGAAGAAGATATGCATAAAATCGTTGATCTAATCGATGAGGCATTGATGAACTATACTAGTGAAGAGAAATTGGAGGACATTGCTGAAAGAATCAATGATTGGATGGCAGAATTCCCAATTTTTAGCTGGTAATTTATTTCAATTAAAAATATATAAAAAAAAACATCCCAAATTTGGGATGTTTTTTTTTGCTTTATAGTTTCATTTAGGATTTACCGGCTTCAAGAAAAGTTGATTCAAATGTTGAAGGTAAAATTAATCTTCCTTCTTCTGAATGATATATACGTCCTCATTCGCTTTTTTCATGTGGTATTTTTCTCTAGCAATCTTCTCATAAGTTCCACTTTTGTGCAACTTCTGTAAAATGGCATTGTCCTTATTTGATTCCTTCTGATAGAATTTGATATCCTCTTCAAGGTCATCAATAGATTGATTCAATTCCTTTTGGGTTAAGTAAGAATTAGCATCCAAGAATAATAGCCAAATCAAAAATCCCATGGTAACAATAACATATTTATTGCCCATCCTGGATAGAATTTTTAGGAGTAAGGTTTTTCGAATTGACTTCATGTAGTTTCTTTAGATCAAATATATTTCAAAAATTGCTGCTATAAAAATTAAATGCTAATAGTATTTTAAACACCTTAGGACGAGAAATAACCTTCTTTCAACGATAACGATAGATAATTTTGAATTAAGAAATTGTATATTAGACTTAATAAAAGCTTTATTAGATGTTATTTAATTCTCTGGATTTCGGTATATTTTTACCTCTAGTATTCTTATTATATTGGTTTGTATTTAATAAAAATCTGCGAATTCAAAATCTGTTTTTATTAATAGTAAGTTATGTCTTTTATGGATGGTGGGATTGGCGATTTTTAAGTTTAATCTTGTTCTCGTCGATATTAGATTTTCAAGTAGGTAAAGGCCTATCTATTACAAATGATCCCAAAAATCGGAAAATTCTTTTGGCTATAAGTGTTATTGTAAATCTTGGATTTCTAGGTGTTTTCAAGTATTATAATTTCTTTACTCAGAGTTTTGTGGATGCCTTTATGATATTTGGTAGGTCAGTTGAAGTGTCAAGTTTGCAAATAATTTTACCTGTTGGAATAAGCTTCTATACTTTTCAGACCCTTAGTTATACTATTGATATTTATAATAAACGACTGGAGCCTACTAGAGAGTGGATTCCCTTTTTTGCTTTCGTGAGTTTCTTTCCTCAACTAGTTGCTGGGCCTATTGAAAGAGCGACCAATTTATTACCCCAATTTAATAAAAACAGGAAATTCAATTATAATGAAGCCATTGATGGCTCTCGTCAAATACTCTGGGGCTTTTTCAAAAAAATGGTGGTAGCGGATAATTGTGCTACAATGGCCAATCAAATATTTGACCAGTATGAAACAGCTTCTGGATTCAGTCTGTTTTTAGGAGCATTGTATTTTGCATTTCAGATTTATGGTGATTTTTCTGGATATTCTGATATTGCTATTGGAACCTCTAGATTATTTGGGTTTAACCTAATGAGAAATTTTGCCTTTCCATATTTCTCACGTGACATTGCAGAATTCTGGAGGAGATGGCATATTTCACTTTCCACTTGGTTTAGAGATTATCTATACATTCCATTGGGAGGAAGTAGAGGAGGATTGAAAATTAAATTAAAGAACACCCTGATTATATTTGTAGTAAGTGGGTTTTGGCATGGTGCTAATTGGACTTTTATTGTCTGGGGTTTTCTGAATGCGTTATACTTCCTTCCTGTTATGCTTCTTAATAATAATAGGAATCATATGGGGATTACAGCAGAAGGAAAACTATTCCCCAGCATTATTGAAATATTTAAAATAGGGACAACTTTTGGTTTAACCTTGATTGCTTGGATTTTCTTTCGTTCAGCAACTGTTACCGATGCTTTGAACTATATCTATAGGATGTTCACCAATATGACCTATTCGGGTGAGGACATAGCCAAGACGACCTTCGTTTTTGTTTTTATCATGTTATTGATTGAATGGTTACAAAGGGATAAAGAGCATGGATTAGAAAATTTAAAGCTTCCCTTTGTTTTCAGGCATGGTTTGTATTATGCGTTGATTGGTTGTATCTTTTATTTTGGAGGAGCTCAACAGTCTTTTATCTATTTTCAATTTTAGAATGTAGTTATGAAGAAGTATTTGAAAAAAGTAAGTTATTTTTTAATTATCCCATTAATTGGATTTTTATTAATCGAATGGAATGTTCGGTCGATAGCGAATTCTTACAGTTACAAAATGGATCAATTCAAAATTGTGAAATCGAGTATTGATCAATTAATATTAGGTAATTCTCATGCCTATTATGGCTTAAATCCGTCCTTTCTTTCTAAAAGCTCCTTTAATTTAGCTAATCTTAGTCAATCTTTGGATATAGATTTTGCTCTGTTAAAAGAGAATATTGAAGAATTGGATAGTCTTAATACTGTTATTCTACCCATTTCTAGTTTTTCCTTAGCTTTTCATTTGACTGAATCAGAAGAGAGTTGGAGGAAATATGATTATTACTTCTATAGTGGTCTAGCTAGAGATCAATTGAGTATCCCTTCTTTTGATATTAGAAATATGAGTTTGGTTTTAGCAAAGGGCTTTAAGCCAAATGTGGATATATTAAAAAATTATTGGCGTAAAGGAAGTTTAATAAATTGTTCCGATAATGGCTGGGGGAATAATTATGAAGGGACCATTTTATCTACTGATGAAAAGTTGGTTAAAGGTACTGTAGAAAGGCATGCGTCCTTCATGGGGAGCTCATCCAGAAATGAGGTTGTTTTGAATCAAATTATTGAACTTCTTAAGGAGAAGGGAATACAATTGGTTTTGATTCAGTTACCTGTAACAGGTGATTATTTCAATTATTTGAATGTGGATCAGTTAGGAATCTTAAATAATTACTTGCTAGAAAAACAAAATGCAAATTCACATGTGGTCTATTTAAACTGGATACAGAAAAATGGTTTTACAAATGATTTTTTTTACGATCCAGATCATTTAAATCATTCTGGAGCCGAAAAAGTTTCTAAATTGCTAGCTGATTTTTTGAAGCAATAAAATGACAAAACAAGAAGCTGTATCTAGGGTGTCAAACCTATTAGAGGAATTGTATCCCGAAACACCTATTCCATTAGATCATACGGACTCCTATACCTTATTGATCGCTGTTCTACTCTCTGCACAGTGCACGGATGCACGTGTGAATAAAATTACTCCTTCCTTATTTAAGCGTGCCAACAATCCTTTTGATATGGTAAAGTTGGATGTTGAAGAAATAAGATTAATCATACGTCCATGTGGGTTGTCTCCTCGGAAATCTAAGGCAATATCTCAATTGTCTCAAATATTAATAGATAAGTATAATGGGGAAGTACCTGCCGATATGGATGCTTTGGAAGAATTACCTGGAGTAGGGCATAAAACGGCATCTGTTGTCATGGCGCAATCCTTTGGTGTTCCTGCTTTTCCGGTGGATACTCATATCCATCGTTTGGCATATAGGTGGAAATTAACCAATGGTAAAAACGTGGAACAAACGGAGAAAGATCTGAAGCGATTGTATCCAAAGGAAAGTTGGAATAAATTGCATTTACAAATTATATTTTTTGGACGAGAGTATTGTCCGGCAAGAGGACATAATCCTTATGAATGTCCTATTTGTAAAGATATTGGAAGAAAGTCAGTGTTTGAGGAGTTTGATAAATTGATGAAGAATAAGAAATAATGGCAAAGGTAAATTTGACCAACTTAGAAGTAAGTAGAACAGCACACATAAGACAGATAGGAGATTTTGGACCACAAATAAAACATGTTATTTTATCCTGTCATGGATATGGTCAATTATCGGAATATTTCATTCGGAAATTTCAAACGATTGCTCGTGAGGATATTTTGGTCATATGTCCTGAAGCTTTGAATAAATTCTATCTCGATGGATTTAACGGTAGGGTAGGATCAAATTGGATGACTAGTGATCGAAGAGATTTAGATATAGAGGATAATAGAAAATATTTAAATCAGGTATTCTCTTGGATTAATTCTCAGATGGATCACGATTTTAAGATTCATTTATTGGGTTTTTCACAAGGAGCGCAGACATTAAGTAGGTGGGTAATTACTGAGAAAATACAAATTGATTCCTTAACTTTATGGGGTGGTAGGCAGGCTAAGGATTTGAACTGGAGAATGTTGTGCGATTGGTCTCAGGCCAATAATATCCATATTCGCATGGGGACTGAAGATGAGTTTTATCCAAAAGAAAAGGTAGAAAATTGGTTAGCTGAATGGAAGGAAGAGGGTGTTCAATTTGAATTTGAATATTATGAAGGAAATCATAGCTTAGTATCTACTGCTATGCATGACTATGTGAAAAATATCATTGATAAATAAAATGTTATATGATGTCCAAGGGTAAAAAATATGGAATGACCAAGGTGGCAATTTCTTGCTTAAAGGATGATAGTAGTCATCGATCAGAATTGGTTAGTGAATTATTTATTTTTGATGCATTTGAAATTATTGAAGAAGATGGAGAATGGTATCAAATAATTAATCAATTTGATGGATATAAAGGTTGGATTATGAAGACTCATAGCCAAGCAATTGATGAAAATTTATACCACTTATTAGAGAAGAAAACCACTTTTACTTCCAAATTATCAACTAAAATGTATTGGAATAATGGCCTACATAGAGTAGCTAGAGGTACATTTTTACCAGAACAAGGTTTGTTTTCTTCAATGGATATTGATGAACCAATAATTGCTGCTAAAGAAATAAGATTTCTTCTACCCGAACAGGCAATTATCTTGTCCAAGAAGTATTTAAATGCTGGGTACAGATGGGGAGGAAGAAGTCCAATGGGTATTGATTGTTCTGGCTTTGTTCAAGTTATCTTTAGAATGATGAATATAAATTTACCTAGGGATGCCTCTCAACAGATAGATTGTGGTACACCGGTTGATTCATTGACTGAGATTAATATGGGTGATTTAGCTTTTTTTGAAAATGAAAAAGGAAGTATTACTCATGTTGGAATTATGCTCAATGGAACAGATATAATACATGCTTCAGGAACGGTACGTATAGATAAATTGGATAGAGAAGGGATTTATAATGAGGAGGAGAAAAGATATACCCACCATCTTCGTTTAATCAAGCGATTGATAGTTCCCAAGTTGATTGAATAACTAATCTCAATTTGACTTTTCATAAAGCTCTTAAAGCTTGAGTATATTTAGTACTTTTGCGCCAGTTCATATTCAAGAAACATGAAGACAAAGACGCTTAAGAAGAATAAAATCAACGTGATTACTTTAGGTTGTGCCAAAAATATATTTGATTCAGAAGTAATGATGAGTCAATTGAAGGCAAATGACTATGAGGTAGAGCATGAGTCTCAACAAGAAGATGCTGCCATTGTTATTATCAATACTTGTGGGTTTATTGATAATGCTAAACAAGAATCGATAGATACGATTATACAATTTGTACAGGCTAAGGAGGCAGGTGATGTCGAGCAAGTTTATGTTACAGGTTGCTTGTCAGAGCGTTATATGGATGATCTTAGAAAGGAAATACCTGATGTAGATGACTATTTCGGTACAAAAGACCTTCCTAGACTATTAAAAGTTCTTCGTGCTGATTATAAAAAAGAATTGGTAGGAGAAAGACTATTAACTACTCCAGCTCACTACGCATACTTTAAAATTGCAGAAGGTTGTGATAGACCTTGTTCTTTCTGTGCTATTCCTTTGATGAGAGGAAAGCACGTTTCAACACCAATGGAAGAATTGGTAGCGAGTGCAAAGAAATTGGTTGCAAATGGGACCAAGGAACTTCTCTTAATTGCCCAAGATCTTACTTTTTATGGTCTAGATTTGTACAAGAAAAGAATGTTGGCTCCTTTATTGGATGAATTAGCTCAAATAGAAGGATTGGATTGGATAAGATTGCATTATGCATATCCTGCTGGATTCCCTATGGACGTTATTGATGTAATGAAAAAACACGATAATATTTGTAATTATCTTGACATGCCGCTTCAACATGGATCAACAAAAGTGTTGAAAGATATGAGAAGAGGGATTACACGTGAAAAAACGACAAGCCTTATTCATTCTATTCGTAAGGAGATCCCAGGAATTGCTATCAGAACGACTCTTATTGCTGGTTATCCAGGTGAAACAGAAGAGGATTTCCAAGAGATGATGGAGTGGGTTGAGGAAATGCGTTTTGAACGTTTAGGTATTTTTGCCTATTCTCATGAGGAAAACACCCATGCACACAATTTTGAAGACGATGTACCGTTTGATGTAAAACAAGCACGTACAGAGGCTATAATGGAATTACAATCAGGTATTTCTTACGAATTGAATCAAGAAAAGATTGGTAAAGAATATGATGTATTGTTTGACCGTGTAGAAGGTGGTTACTTTATCGGTAGAACTGAATTTGATTCTCCAGATGTAGATAATGAAGTTTTGGTTACTGTAGGTGAAGAAAATCATATCAGAATTGGTGACTTTGCAAAAGTTCGTGTGACTGGAGCGGATCATTATGATTTGTATGCAGAATTAGTACACTAAAATGATAAAATGAAAACCTGTTTTTACCTTTTTCTTTGTTTGATTTTTACCAATGCTTCCGCACAAGTGGAGGAGTTGTTGAATAAAATTGATTTAGAGAATAAAGTATATTCAGATCAAATTCATACACCCCTATTATATAAAGGAGAGGACGCTTTGTCCTCTCCAATTATTCGATTAAATAGTTCAGAATATTTGCGCCTTCGGTTTGATGATTTTTCAATGGAAATGAAAAATTATAAGTACACCTTTGTCCATTGTACTTATGATTGGAAAGTCTCAGATATATTAGTGATAGACTATGTAGATGGATTTGAATCTACAGATTTATTGGACTATGAATTTTCTTTCAATACCTATCAGTCCTATATACATTATACCACCACCTTTCCTAATGATGATGTCAGTTTAAAACTTTCTGGAAATTATATACTGGTTGTATTCGATGAAAACGGCACATCAGAGCCTCTGTTTACACAGCGTTTCTCCATATTTGAGGAAGATGTTATTAAGATGTATGCCGACCTCAAAATAGCCACACTGCCACGAAAGCGTGATACTCATCACGAGATAGATGTACAGGTAGATTATGCTGATTTCCAGGTGTTCAATCCAATGGAGGAATTTCATTTGGTTCTAAAGCAAAATGGAAGATGGGACAATATGGTGACTGATTTAAAACCTAATAGGTTCAAATCAGAGTATTTAGAATACGATTATGAAAATGAGAATAGTTTCCCTGCTGGAAATGAATTTCGAGAATTTAGTATCAAATCATTACAGACTTATGGTTTACATGTTAAAAGAATAGGTAGGAAGGATTCTATCTTTAGGGTGAAGTTGATGCATGATGGGGAAAGAGATAAGGCCTATTATACTTTTAATTTTGATATAAACGGGAAAAAGAAAATCCATGTTACCAATAGAAACAATCCGCATGTAGAGGCAGATTATGCTTTGGTGAATTTTACATTGGCATCACCTTTTGGTGAGATGAATGGTGATATTTACGTAGTAGGAGATTTGAATAATTGGCAGATGGATGAATCCAATAAGATGGAGTATAGACCAAGAAGTAATAGTTATCGATCCATTATTCGGTTAAAACAGGGATACTATAATTACCAATATCTTTTTGTTCCTGAAGGTGATAAGAAAGGAATTACCGAAACATTTGAAGGTGATTATTTTCAGACGAATAATCAGTATCAAGTCTATCTTTACCATAGAAACCAAGATCTATTTTATGATCGTTTAGTTTCTGTTAGATTCCTTGAAATTAACGCCTTTTAAGAATTAATTTATTTTTGTCTAGCATATATTTTAGTTTATTACTTAAATAGTGTGCTAGATATATTCCAATTGCATCTGATCCCAAGTCTTTAAAATCAAACTCCCTAGATGGAATCAATGCTTGACTCATTTCTTCAATTAAAGCAAATCCAATTATACTTATTGTCCCTAGTAGGATAGTCCTTTGTTTAAACTCAATGGTCTTAAATTTTAAGGCGACATTCAATAGTAGAGTTAGGGAACTAAAAATTATGAAGTGTCCTATTTTATCCCCATAAGCAATAGAATACGACATATTAAAGAATACACTGTTCCCTCCAGTATTGGCTGTGTATATTAGCCAGAAAGTAAATAGTAAAAAGGAACAGGTTGCTAATGTGGCTATTCTATATATAGATGGCATTTTGATCATCTGTAATTATATCTGAAAAATTCTTTGCGCAAGTTATACCTTTGATTTAATATACTATATAACCTTATTCTAATAACTTTATTTTATTTGAACAAAAAAAGAATAGACCAGTAGAAGGGTAAACCACTGATTCTATTCATTTTCCGAATTTCAGCCGCAAAATAAAGGGATCGTTCTGTTGAAAATTGTTACTAGCTAATTAGTTCCTAATGTCAATAAATAATAGGAATAGCTACCAAATGCCATGGCAAAGTAAAATAGTAAGCCCAAAAGAATACGAAAGAAATTCACATTTTTAATTGTTGTATCGCTGGAAGTCATAACAATAAAAAAATTAAGTTTTCCCAATGTTAGGGAATAGTTAATAAAATAATGATAAAATAGTAAAACAAAAGTTTTATATGAAATAAATACTGTTTAATTATATATATATACTAATGTAGTCATTTTATTTTAATATTCAACTTATTTTTTGATGTATTGTTGTGTGGTAAATCGTTGTTGTGTAAAAGATTAAAACATTATTAATAAGATTATTGTTAAGCCTGATGTTCTTATAAAATTACTATACTATTAAACGAATATACTGACTTGGAAGTAATCCCAAACATTTTTTAAAAGCGCCTGAAAATTTATTTAGGTTTTGATAGCCTAACATATAACTAACTTCTGATATAGTATACCTCCCTGTTAGCAATAGTTCTTTTGCTCTTTGCATTCTATAATTTAGATAATGTTTAAAGGGGCTTCGTCCGAAAATTCTTTTAAAAGCTTTTTTAAATTGAGACTCTGTCATGCCGGTATCCTCACATATTTCTTCCATGTGAGGTGCTTCTTGCCAATTGTACTCTAAATTCTCTTTTGCGTCAAGGAATGCTGCCATGTCCACTTCCTTAGCAGCCTGTTTATTGATCACAACCTTTTGCTCTGGTTGAAGAAAAAATTCTGATAGAATTGAGCTAATCAAGTTGAGTGCGTGGATATGTCCAATTAACTTACCTTCTGTATATATAGCGTCTATATTAGAAATAAACCGTTGATCAATGGCCTTATAAATATGTACCGATTCTGTACTTGTAAGAGCATTATACCAAAATCCATTTTTATAGTCACATAAAATATTATCAGTTATCCATTTCTTGCTTAAAAAAATGACGAAAAAATCTACTGGAATATCCTTTTTATAGGCAACCATAGTAGTTGTATTAGGGTTTGAAAATACAATTCCGTATTTCTTAGAAACTCCTAATTCCTCTACCTCTCCATCAATGGTGTGTTCTATAGAAGAGGCATCGTTGATTTGAAATTTAATTAGATAAAACTGCGTATTCAGATCCTGTGACCTAATTACCGTTAGATCGTTCTTTAATCTAAAGTCTAATTTTGCAATATATAGTCCATTTTGAATTTGATCCCATTTGATTTGACCGGTTGCAAAGTCTGGATTAAAGTCTAGAGTATTTCCCACAACTTGACTGTTTGTTTGTTTAGCCAAATTGGTCATCCAGACATCCGGTGCGGTGATTGTTGTACGCACCACAATAGCTTGGTCTTGCTTTGGTGCTTCCATTTTTAACTTTTAATTGGACTATATAAGTTAATGAAAAATTGTGAAAATTGAAAATCAAGACAGGTTTAATCTGTTGATTATTAAACAATTAATCTAATGTATTGACTAGGTAAAAGTCCAAGACATTTTTTAAAGGTTTTGGAGAATTTAGTTAAGTCAGAATAACCTAACATAAAACTAACTTCAGAGACTGTATAACGGCCAGTTAATAGTAGTTCTTTTGCTCTTTGCATTCTATAGTTTTGGTAATGTCGATAGGGACTAGAGCCAAAGATCTTTTTGAATGATTTTTTGAATTGAGATTCGGTCATTCCAGTATCCTCACATATTTCTTCAATATGAGGTGCTTCTTGCCAATGATATTCCAAGTTTTCTTTTGCATCGATAAATAGGGACAAATCAAATTCTGCAGCTTCCTTTTTATTTACCACTACTTTTTGTTCAGGTTCCATAAAGAATTCTGAAAGTATGGAGGTTAGAAGGTTTAAGGCGTGTAAATGACCAATCAGTTCTCCTCCTGCATAAATCGCTTCAATATTTGAAATGTACCGTTGGTCGATTGCTTTGTAAACGTGAATAGATTCGTTAGAATTTAATGTTTCAGACCAAAATCCAGTTTGTTTATCACATAGAATATTGTCCTGAATCCATTGTTTGGACAAAATAATCGTAAACATCTTTATGGGAGTATGCTTTTTATACCGGATCATGGTGGTGGTATTGGGTGTAGAGAATACAATACCATATTTTTTAGAAACACCTAGTTCTTCAATCTCGCCATCAATACTGTGTTCAACCGAGGTGTCGTTAATCTGAAATTTCATCATGTAAAAGCCATCTTCCAACGCTTGTTCACGAACTACGGCTATATCACGCATTAAGGTGAAATCCGATTTAGCAACATAAAAGCCTTTCTGAATTTCGTCCCATCGTATTTCGCCTTCAGCAAAGTTGGGATTACAGATAAGAGCATTTCCCCTTATTTCACTATTCGTTTGTTTAGCTAGACTTTCAATCCAGATATCGGGCGTGGTGATCTTATTTCGCACCACTGTTTCTTGTAATTCTTGAGTGGGTGCTTTCATAGTTGAATCTTTTACTATATAGAATATAACAATTATCGTGCTGAAAATGAAATATTTAACAATATTTGATACGGGGAAGGTAAATTTTAATTGGATACTGAGATTAATCCTCTTTGCGAAGTACTTTGCTTTCTTCTAAATCACCTACTAGCGCTATTAATTGGCAGTTTGGTAATAAGTCTTGCCATTCTGCAGCTACTTTTTGAGCTCTTTTCCCAGTTTGGCAGTGAATATATATGGTGCTGTAAGAGTTCAATTCTACTAATTTTTCCTCAATGCTAGTTGGGTCAATAGCTTTAGCTGTACTTGGTTGATCTTTTCTTTCTGATTCAGTTCGAATATCAATGACTAGAGAGCCTTTTTCACCAGCTTTGTAGTCTTTTATGGCTAAAGTTTGGATGCTACAACTATAGGCATATTCTTTATTATTGAGACTGTCTATTTCAAAATTAGCAGGATTCTTTTGGAAGCCAAAACTATTGAATTGATTGTTGAGTAAGTCAATTTGAACAAATTTACCAGAAGCTGTCTGTCCAAGGTTGCAAATCATTTTGATGGCTTCTGACGCTTGCCAAACACCCATTACTCCCGGTAGAACACCCATTACTCCAATTTCAGAGCATGAAGGGCTTTCGCCTGCATTAGGGGCTTCTGGAAATAGACAACGGTAGGAAGGGGAATTTTTCCAGTTGAAAACGGATAATTGTCCTTCAAATTTATAAATAGCAGCAAACACCCAAGGTTTATCCAATATTATACAGCTATCATTTACCAGGTAACGGCTTGCAAAATTATCAGCACAATCAAGAATAATATCCCAAGCCTTAATAATATCAAGCGCATTGTCTTGATGTAAGAATTCGTTGTATGTTACTATATCAATTTCGGGATTAATTGCTCTTAACCGTTTAGCTGCAATTTCTGACTTATGTTTGCCAATGTCTTCGGTGTGGAAAAGAACTTGACGTTGAAGATTTGATAAGGAAATACTATCGCCGTCAACTATTCCAATTTTACCAACACCGGCAGCGGCAAGGTATTGAAGAGCTGGACAACCCAATCCACCTGCACCAATTACTAAAACTGATGAATTTTTGATTTTCAATTGTCCTTCAAGACCAATTTCATCTAATCTTAGATGACGATCGTATCGAATGTTTTCTTCCTTATTCAGCATCTCTATTCTGATGATTATTGTAGGCTAAGATCCCAGTTTTTCCATACAGCCTCATAACCTTCCGATTTGAATAAGGCTTCCATTTCAGCTGGGCTTCTCTCATCTGAAATTTCAAATTGCTCAAGTGATTCTAGGTCCACAACGTAACCTCCAGGGTTCGTTTTAGATCCAGCACTGATAGAGGTGATACCCAATTTGAAAATATTATTTCTAAAGTGTTCACTTTCTCTTGTCGATAGTGAAAGTTCAATTTCTTGATCTAGTAATCGATAAGCAAAAATCAGCTGTGCCAAGTTCTTATCGGTCATTTCAACCTTTGGCTCTAGATTTCCTTCATGAGGTCTCAATCTTGGAAAAGAGATAGAGTAAATACTCTGCCAATATTTTTTTTGTAAATATCTTAGGTGAAGGGCAGTAAAAAAACTGTCAATACGCCAATCTTCAAGACCAAATAGAGCACCTAAGCCAATTTTATGAATACCTGCTCTTCCCAATCTGTCTGGTGTATCCAGTCGATAAGAGAAATCAGACTTTTTACCCTTAGTATGGTGTTTTTTATAATCCTCCTTTCTATAGGTTTCCTGATAGACTAAAACAGCATAAAGCCCCATTTGTAATAGTTCTTCATATTCTGCCTGTTCTAGTGGTTGAACCTCAATAGAGATATTAGCAAAATAAGGTCTGATCAATTCAATGGCATGTTTCAAGTAGGAAACTCCTACCTTTTTATTCGCCTCACCTGTAACTAGTAATATATGTTGATAGCCCAATGAGCGTAAATGTTTTGCTTCCTCAATGATTTCATTATCCTTTAGGATCTTTCTTTTGATCCTATTGTTCATTGAGAAACCGCAGTATGTACAAATGTTTTCACATACATTAGAAAGATACATTGGTGCATACATTTGCATTGTCTTTCCGAAACGCTTTACGGTCAACTCATGACTTTCCTGAGCCATTCGTTCCAAGTAAGGTTCTGCAGCAGGAGAAATGAGTGCTTTAAAATCTTCTAGATCTCTCTGTTGTTTGCCAAGTGCTCTTTCTACATCGAGGGCTGTTTTCCCGTAAATGTCTTTTTTAATATCATCCCAGGAATGCTGGTCAAAAAGGGCTTCAAATGATTGCATAGGTGCTGATTGCTTTTGAAATTCAAAATTCCGAAAATTTAAGCTCATATAAAACTAAGATTGCTGAAAGTTAAGGCTACTTGATAAAAGAATTTTTTATTTATATTCATTGGATCAAGGCTGAATAAAATTACTCACTTAATCTTTTGGTTGTTAATAGATTGTAATAATATTTTAAAATTATGCCTGGAAGGCTTGATTTTAAAGAGATTCTTGCTCATATTTGCATCGCAATAAACGCAAGGCTTCGTAGCTCAACTGGATAGAGTACTTGACTACGAATCAAGCGGTTACAGGTTCGACTCCTGTCGAGGTCACTTTAAAAGTCTTTTGAACAATTTGTTTGAAAGACTTTTTTTTGTGGGTGATTTTTTTGGAGTCATTTCAGACGAACTAGATGAAGGGAATTCAAAGAAGTGGATGGTTTATTCTTCAAGTGGAGGATTTTTAGTGTTCTTGTAATAATCAGGATGTTTTAAAAAAAGATTCTCCTGCAGATCTTCTGCATCCATTTTCTTTTTGAAAAATTCATATTTCAACTCCTTCAAGGTAGATTTAAATTGGTGAAATATAGATTTGCCTTGTTCAAAGTAAACATGGTTTATATTGTAGTGAATGATAGCACCCTTGCACATTTCACAGGGTTCAAAGCTGGAATATAAATATAATTTGCTTCTATCTAATTTGTGAAATTCCTGACCATACTTTTTGAAAGCCATATTTATGGCGTTAATTTCAGCATGGGCACTTAGTTCCTTTTTGTCAAGGACTGTATTATAGCCTTTACCAATGATGGAGTCCTTGTAAATGAGTAATGCTGCTACAGGGACATCGTTTGATTTAAGTGCTTCGTTTCCTAGCTTGGTAAGATTCTCTAGTATTTCAGTAGAAACTATCGATTTTGATTTTAACTGATATAATTGTGTTGGTAAAAGGAGTAATACAAATGAAATTGTAATGAGTCCTATGCCAATCCAGGTTATGAGGTTTCTATTTTTTTTCATGTTCTTTTTCTAAAATTTCTCCTCAATTAATACTAGTTGAAATTAAATGGACTCGTGAATTTAATTAATTCAATTGGTAATGGCACTAGATAGGTATTTCAAAATGTTGGAAAAGCTTAAAGCCTTTAATTGAAGTTATCCAACTGATAACAGAATTGTACTAAATGTATGAACATTAGTTTATTGGGAAAAACTTTTTAAAAACTTTGATAAGTGTTTGATTTATAGGATTAATCTTACGTATATTTGCATCGCAATAAACGCAAGGCCTCGTAGCTCAACTGGATAGAGTACTTGACTACGAATCAAGCGGTTACAGGTTCGACTCCTGTCGAGGTCACAAAAAAAGTCTTTTAGTTTTTCTAAAAGACTTTTTTTTTTGATGTAAATTTTATATTCTTTTTTGGAATTACTCTATATTTTCCATTAAACACTGCACTGATTTTAGTAGTTGTGATCGTTGCTCCTTGGAAAGTACCTTCTGAATTGACCCATCTTGCGTTTCTACTTTGATATTTGAAACCATCTTTGTACTCAATTTTTTCAACTCATCCATTTTTTTGTAGATACCACCAAAATAAAGCATAAACTTATTATTGCAATTGTACATGGCATCATTGTCTAAGTCAAGTTTCTCTCCATCATTGAATTGGATAGTTACTCTATTTTCATCTTTAATACAATCACCAGCACCGAAAGGAGATAGATTTAGTATGATGGTATTTTTTAGACCAGGAATGGAGGATGTCATTGCGTCTACTAGTATCCATTGGGATTCATCTTCTTCATCCAATAACATTATGGTATTAGCAGATTGGTAATTAAGCCCTGTTCTTTCATCCAATAAGGTGGCGGTATATTCTGCACAACTTGGGTTGGAGGCTTCTATGGTTTTTATATTATTTTCTACTTGAACATTAAATTTCCAAGTACCATCTTCATATAAAGAGACGGATTTCCCATCCTCAGTTGTGGCATTAATTTGTGCTTGGCAAGTGAAGCCAGTTGAATAGGAAAAAAAGAGCAGTAAGTATATGTATTTCATAGTATGATTGATTATTTTTAATGAAATTAATACATTCCATATATAATGTCAATAGCTATTTTCGACTAATGCTGAATAAAGCATTACTAATACGAAGGTAGAAGTATAAAATAGCTTTTTGTATAGTAATAAAACGAATAATTTTAGACTCAATAAATTTTAATTAACTTTAATGCTTTCAAATTGTATAAATATGATATCATTTTCTTATTTCAATTTTAAGGTTAGGTCCATTTTATTTTTATTCCTACATATTTTCTGCTTTTCCACTTTTGCTCAGCCATTTGAATGGGTAAAGGTTAATGAAAGTTCAAATTTAGCCTATGCAAGAGATATTGTGCATACTGATAACGGATATGTCTATAGTGTAGGGAAATTTAAAGATACTTTAGATATGGACCCTTCTATAGCAGTGAGTAATCTTATTAGTGAAGGAGCGGAGGATATTTATATTCAAAAATTAAATGTATTTGGTGACTTTCTCTGGGGAAAGAGAATAGGAAACAACCGTCTTGAAACTGTAAAAAAGATACATATAACTTATGAAGGAGATATATTGATTTGTGGAACCTTCCGTGAGCAAGTAGATTTTGATCCTAATGATAACATTTTCAATATGACAGGAGATACTTTATTTGACTCCTCATATATTTTGAAATTAAGTTCTAGTGGTGATTTTCTTTGGGCAAAACAAATAAATGGAGATGATAGGGTATCGGCAAATTCTATATCTACGGATGATCTAGGGAATATTATTGTTGTTGGAGAATTCAAAGGGACTGCAGATTTTGATCCTTCTTCATCTAATCTTGATATTGCTACGGTGGGAGTTGGGAAATCCTTGTTTATACAGAAGCTCAATAGTTCTGGTGACCTATTATGGGCTAAAGCCATTGGAGGGGATTTAGGGAATACTTTTGCAAATGACTTAGATATAGAGGGTAATGAGTTATACATAACGGGAGCTTTCAACCGAGTTGTTGATTTTGACCCTGGAACAGCAATTCACAATTTAACTACCATCACTCAAAATTTTACGGCATCCTTTGTATTGAAATTAGACAGTTTAGGAGATTATATCTGGGCAAATTCAGTAACTGCTGATTATGCTGTGGTAGGGACAGTTATTTCTGTTGAAAATGATCATGTTTATATTGGTGGACATTATAGAGGAATAGCAGATTTTGATCCTGGTAGCGATGTTGTTGAGTTGATGTCTTACGGTGTGAGAAATGGTTATGTTCAAAAATTTGATAGCAATGGTAATCTTGTTTGGGTGAATGGATTGAGGTCCTTAGGTTCTGCCAAGAGTCAAGTATTGGACCTGTCTATTGATCAAAATGATAAGGTTCTCATTTTTGGTACCTTTTCTGGGGATACAGATTTTGATCCTTCAGAACAGGATTATTTTATAGCTCCCAATGGTAATGTGGATGTATTCTTTGAGAAGTTCAATTCGAGAGGTGAATATTTATGGATTAAGCCACTTGGTGGTGGAACTACTGATGGAGGAGGTGGAATGTCTGTTGATTATGCTGGCAATATCTATTCGACGGGATTTTTCTCCAATTATGTTGATTTTGATTTGGGATCAAATGTACATTACAAATACGCAACTACCATTTATGATGTTTTCGTTCACAAAATGAGTCAGTGTGAATTATTAGATACCCTAACTATCGATGCTTGTTTAATTTATGTATCACCTAGTGGTAAATATGTTTGGGATGAAAATGGATTTTACAATGATTTTATTCCGGATACGATTAATGAAGGTTGTTTTATAGAGTACGATATCGATTTAACAGTAAAACATGTTGAAACAGGACTTTATAGAGAAGGTGATAGTTTTGTGGCTGTGGCAGATACGGCAACCTATCAATGGTATCATTGTGAATTCAATTTACTATTACTTCCAGGAGAAACAGATAAAGTATTTGAAATCCCTCAAAATGATCCTTATTTAGTAATGGTTACTCAAAATGGATGTACTGATACTTCTGAGTGTATATGGGTAAATAATCTCGCTGTTTTGGATTTATCAAAGAAGAATGATGCCGTAGTATATTATGATAATGAAACCAATTATTTAGGATTTGAAGTAGAAGCTGAACAGGCTGGGAAAATTCAGTTAAGGGATATTTTTGGTAGAATCATTCAGTCTGCAAATTTATCCGGAGAAGAGACACAATATTTGATGGATGTATCTAGCTTTGCTTCTGGGATGTATTTGGTTGATTATTTTTTAGCAGGTAAATTTGTAAATAGCTATAAAGTGATTATCCGCTAATTTCCATATTTAAACCACCAATTGAATAGTTTACGGTATGTCAGATAATAGCATCTTTGATAAAGATTTTGAAAAAATAGATTTTTCAAAAGAACAATTGCCAGCAAGAGAATTTGATAATTGCACTTTTATTGAATGCACCTTTAAAAAGGTAGATATTTCCAATTGTAATTTTGTTGATTGTAGATTTGTTGCCTGTGATTTAAGCTTAGTACAGGTTTATGATACTGGATTTAAATCAGTCCTATTTGAATCTTGTAAAATGATAGGAATAGATTTTCAAAACTGTTCGAATTTTCTTTTCTCTTTGGAAATTAATAATAGTCAGTTAAGCATGTCCTCTTTTATAGATATGTCCCTGAAGTCTTCTATTTTTAATCATTGCCTTTTACAAGAAGTGGATTTTACTGATGCTGATTTAAGAGGATCGGTCTTTAATGATTGTGATTTTAATAGAGCTATATTCCTTTCCACAAGGATGCAAAAGATGGATTTTAGAACCAATATGAATTATTCTATTCAGCCTGAAATGAATTCAATTTCAGGTGCCAAATTTTCACTAACTGGAGTCAAGGGTTTATTACACACTTATAATATTATTGTAGAGTAAGGATGAATTTGTTGAGACACTTATTTTTTACATTTTTCAGTCTTTTACTAGTTGGCTGTGGCTATCAGTATCAATTGTCTAAAGGGAAATTGAAAGCTGTATCTGAGCAGGAAATTATTCCATTTCATTTTGAGAAGGATATGATTTTTCTTGAGGTTTTTGTCAATGGGAAAAAAAAGAGATTCATCTTGGATAGTGGTGCTCCAAATGTAATAGATGATGACCTCCAAAAGGAATTCAATTTTAAAGAAGTGTATAGTACTAATTTTAAGGATGCCTCCAATCGTTCCTCCAAATTGGTTATGGTTAAGATTGATAAAATTTCCTTTGGAGCTATAGAGGTGAAAAATACAGTAGCGGCAGTTGCTGATTTTAGTCAATTTTCATGTTATAATATTGATGGTATCATTGGAACGAATATAATGTCCTTTTTTGATTGGAAGATTGATTATGAACAGGAATTAGCTACTCTTTATAAGTCTGGAATACCTGCAGATAGTTTAGATAGTTTTGGAATATCGATTCCATTTTTTTCTAATCTTCAAAAAAGCCCATTTTTCAAATTACATCTAGGGAATATTACTTTTAATAAAGTAGAAGTTGATTTGGGATCCAATGGAGGAATCAATTTGCAGAAATGGAATCAGTTTGATCTTGAAAATTATAAAGAGAAATATCAAATATTTGGTGAAACATCAGTTGGAATCCATGGGCCGATATTAGACACGACTCTTGTTGTTGAAGTAGATAATGTATCATTTGGAGATTATCCTATCCCCAAAACCTTAATTACAGTAAAACCAACCTCAACAAGTAAGGTTGGGAATCGATTTTTAAAAAATTATGATCTGCTATTGTCTTGGAGTCGAGAGGCTATTTATTTAAAACAGAATACGCCCCTGGAGTATGATAGAGATAATGAAATTTTATATTTAGGTTGGAAAGAAGGGCAGTTGTATGTGAAAGCGTTTACACAAGATCTTTCAGAGCTGGTTGAATCTGGAGATAGGATTATTGAATTGGATGGAAAGAATACAAATCAAATATCAGAGATTGACTATTGTGAGATTAAAAGTGGAAATCTGAAAAATATTAGATTGAAAATAGAAAAGTTTAGGGGACACGAAACTATTGAACTACTTGTGGATAAGGTTCTGTAAAATAAAGAGGGTTCATAAATTGTTTTTATCTCATTCTAACCTTGTCCTAAACTTCTTGAATTGAAGAAATCCAAGAAGGACAATGAATAATGTTGTGCTAATGAGGGATATGATTAATAATTCGTTTGCCCAATTCCATTTTTGTAAAGTAAACAGAAAGGCAATAAGGATAGTGAATGAGGAGGTTCCACCTAATAAATAAACTGACTGTATCATGTCCTTTTAAATTTTTGTAACCTATGTCTATAACTTCCATTAATATACAAATAATATAATTATAATCTTTGTTATGAGATTATAAATGCCTTTATAGATTTTGAATATTTGATTGATATCAACTAATTTACAATTTGTTTACTCTTGTAATTATTTGTTATATAGTGAATTATGATTCTTTTTTTTTGCTCATTTGTCTCCATTGTTTTAATTTAGACTAAATTCATTAAAACCTTAAATTAGAATTCTAATCAAATTGGATATAATATGTGTTTCTCTGCAACAGCAAGTTTTGCTGCCTCTGCCCTGATATCAACTATTGGTATAATGGGATATCGTAGGGCAGGAAAATCAAAAGTAAAAATATTAGCTAGTATACCAATCTGTTTTGGTGTTCAGCAGTTTTGTGAAGGTTGGGTTTGGCTTGCTTTAAGTCATGATAGCTTATCCAATTTACTAGGCTTTTTTAGTTTTCTATTTATTGTGTTTGCCTGGGTTGTTTGGCCTTTTCTAATTCCTTGGTTGTTGTATCGTTTAGAGAAAAAGGAGTCCAGAAGAAAAAAATTAAAAGTATTTCTTGCTTTGGGTACTGTAGCTTCACTTATCATGACTTACGTAATCATTTACCATGGGGCTATTGGCTCTATCCAGGATTGTGCAATTCAATATGATTTTGTTCACCATTGGGAGTCCTGGAAGTGGTTTGGGCTTTTGTATATTGTAACGACAGTATTTTCCACCTTTTTTTCTAGTATTCCTAATATCCATTTTTTTGGCTTGTTAAATTTAGTCTCCTATTTTATAACAAAAATTTTCTGGCAGGATCAGGTGATTTCCGTTTGGTGCTTTTTATCGGCAATAGCTAGTATGATTATTTACTGGTGTATTGTAACATATCTGAAGAAGGAAAAAGGAATTAATTATTGAATTGATCATAATGATTGGCTACGGTTTTTTCTGCCAATTTACCGACAATAGAAAAGCTTTTCTTGTCCTCATTTTGGATTGATTTATTTGGTTCAAACCATTTCCAAATAAATCCACCTGCAAACCAATCTTCATTCCAAAAGGTATTAAATTTTGCTTGTAAAGCTTTCGATTGACAATCCTCACAATAGGCTTCTTTTGTTGTGCTTTCCCAAGGACTTTGGGTGGCAAAATTTGTTGTTCTGTAACCGAATTCGGTAAAAAGGATAGGAAGGTTATAACTAGATTGTAAATTCTGAATTTCCGATTTCCATTTAATCCATTTATTTTCTAAATCAGAAATACTAGGATTGGATTCTGTTGAAATTGGAAAATAGGCATCTATACCTATATAATCCAATTTATGCCAAAATGGGACACGAGTATATTCATCCCAATTGGCGGCATAAGTTATTTTTCCCGAGTAGACTGAACGAATACCTGTGATCAAATTTTCCCAGTATAATGGATCCTTTTTAGTTGCAGCCTCTTGTTCGGTTCCTATGCAAAATAATTCTACCCCATGTTTTTCAGCTAATTGAGCAAAGGTTAATATATATAGTGTATAGTCCTCCTTCCAGATATTCCAATTTTGATCTGGCATATCAAGGTTTCCGCAGAAAGAATGATCTGATAGCCAAATATGAGGTTTGACCATGATTTTGAAACCTTTACTTTTAGCTAGTTTTATCGCCTTTTCAGTTCCAATAATAGATTCACCTTCCCATTGCCATTTAGTTTTATGATATATTTTTCCAGTTTTCACATCACAATATGCATAAGGTACCCAAGAGATCCAGTCGGAATTGATTTGCTGTAATTGATCAAATCCATTCTCTTCAATAGAGCTTCTTTCAGCAACAAAATTTACTCCAGTTATTTTTTGTCCATAAGCGTAATCGGATTGAAAAGTAAGAAGAAAAATAAGGGCTACTATGTGGAGTCTCAATTTCATTTTTTGACCATATTTATTGTACCCCAAAAAATTATGAATTATTGTTTTAATAGGAATGTGATAATGGACTTTTATTTAATGAATTTACAATTAGGGTAATTATGATTCATTATATATTGAAGGCAGATTTATTTTTTCACTTTAAAATACACTGTGAATCATCAAAGCCGCTATAATGATTATATTTGCTCAAGTTTAAATTGCTCATGGAATTAAAAAGACTAAATAAGGCGATATCAGAAACGGGGTTCTGTTCTAGAAGGGCTGCTGATCGTTTAATTGAGGAAGGAAAGGTTGAGATAAACGGTGTTCCTGCTGAGCTTGGAGAAAAAGTAACTTCCAAGGATGTGATTAGTGTAGAAGGCAAAGTAATAACCAAAGAGGTAGATAATATTTATTTGGCATTTAATAAGCCTGTTGGTATTACTTGTACTACAGATATTTCTATCAAAGGAAATATTATTACATTTTTAAATTACCCTGAAAGAATTTTCCCTATTGGTAGATTAGATAAGCCAAGTGAAGGATTGATATTTATGACGAATGATGGTGATATTGTCAATAAAATTCTTCGTGCAAAAAATAACCACGAGAAGGAATATATAGTTCGGGTTAACAAGCGTATTTCTCCTGCCTTTGTAAATATGATGGGGAATGGAGTCCCTATTTTAGATACAGTAACAGATAAATGTAAGGTTAAAAGAATAGATGATTTTACATTTAGTATTGTATTGACGCAGGGTTTAAATAGACAAATTAGAAGAATGTGTCAATATTTGAATTATGAAGTTCGTAGTTTAAAGAGGGTACGTATAATGAATATAAGTCTGGAGAATATCAAAGTAGGGAAGTATCGCTCCTTTACAAAAGATGAACTTCAGACAATTTTATCTTTAGTCGAAGATTCAAGTAAAACAGAAGAGGCATCTGTATAGTCTTGCAGTTTAGTGATTTATTCTTCTTTTTTAAGGGGGTGAATATTGATCGAAAGAACAGAATTATTCCTATTCATTTTAATTTTAGTTGATTAAATATTATATTTATATCAAAATAATTACGAAAAATGAAAAAAGGAACAGTTAAGTTTTTTAATGAAACGAAAGGATTTGGTTTCATTTCAGACAATGAAACCAAAGAAGAGTACTTTGTACACATTTCTGGATTATTGGATGAAATTAATGAAGGTGATGAAGTAGAATTTGAACTTTCAGAAGGAAAAAAAGGATTAAATGCTGTAAATGTAAAGGTGGTATAACCTTATTTATAGTTTAAAAAAAGAAAGAAAGCCTGTGTATTCAGGCTTTTATTATTAGGTACCTTTTCATTATGATGAAAAGGGATTTCTAAATCAATTTTTGAAGTTATGAATACATCTGTAAAGAGTTTTATTATTGCATTATTATCGGTAATCATAGGGATGGTATTGAATGGTGTTATAATAAACATAAGTCCATTAATTATTCCACCACCAGAAGGTGCAGATTTATTAACACCAGAAGGATTAATGGAGGCAATGAAAATAATGGAGCCTAAACATTTTATTATGCCATTTTTGGCACATGCCTTAGGAACTTTGGTTGCAGTATTCATAGCCTTTAAGTTAATGCCTGGAAGTAAATTTATTTATGCCATATTTATTACTTTTCCTTTTCTATTGGGAGGAGCCTATATGGTTTATTTATTACCAGCTCCATTGTGGTTTGAAATATTAGATTTAGCTTTAGCTTACGTGCCAATGGCATGGATTGGGGCTAAAATGGCTGGATTAAAAACGAATTGATTCTATTCTGAATAATGAGAAAAATTACATTTATACTTGCTTTGATATTGGGAGTAGTCCAATTGCATGCGCAGACTGCTAATAGTCTAGAAGTAAATAAAAATATGCTACAATCTTCTATTTATGATTTCACAGTGGATGATATCAATGGTGAACCGTTTTCCTTTGAGTCTTTAAGAGGGAGCAAGGTAATGATTGTAAATACAGCTTCGGAATGTGGTCTTACTCCTCAATATAAAGAGTTGCAGGAATTGTACAATCGATATAGTGATCAAGGCTTTGTAATAATTGGTTTTCCTGCCAATAATTTTGGTCAACAGGAGCCTGGATCAAATATGGAGATTGCTAGCTTCTGTAAAAAGAATTTTGGTGTTACGTTTCCTATGATGTCCAAGATATCTGTGAATGGAGGAGAAATACATCCATTGTATTACTATCTAACGAATAAAATCTTGAATGGAGTTAGTGATTCCAATGTTCTTTGGAACTTTCAAAAATACTTGATTGACGAAAATGGAAAATTAGCGATGGTTTTAAATCCAAAAAAATCTCCAATGTCTGAGCAAGTTATCAATTGGATTATGAATAAGAAATAGGATTTTGATTACTAAATTGAATTCTATAGACTACTAAGGATATATCAAAATGGCTTTCATTTCTAAAAAAATGAAAGCCATTTTTTTGTAATAATTTTCCAGAAGCGATATTCTCTGCCTCAAAAAAACCATATAGTTCTGTTAGGTCAAGGTCTTGGTTTCCATATCGTATTAATTCTTGCATGATTTCACTTGCATAACCCATATTCCAATAATGCATCCCTAAATGGCAACCTATTTGAATTCGGTTAGTTTCAAAAAATGGATTTAAATTACAAGTACCAATAAACTCACCTGTTTTAGCTGAACGACAAATCCAAAACCCTTGACCTTTCAAGGTTTTGTTTGTCTCCAATTTCTTTTCAAGAAAGGTGTAATATTCTTTTTCCGTTTTACCTTTAAGTGGCCTAATGTATTTATTTGAATCGGGCTCTAGATACATTTCTACTATTTCAGAAAAGTCTTGTTTGGATAGCGCTTGAATGGTCAATCTTTTTGTTATCAGAGTTTTCATAGGTATTAATTATAGTATTTTTCAAATTATATTGAGCACAAAGTTCTTTTACTTTAGTGTCTAATGCATTCTTATAAAAATTTGGCATTTGATTTTGCTTGTTAAAGAAATGGTGGTATTTCTGTTCAAGCTCTGGGAAATGTTTTTGAATTGCCCTTAGGACAATGGTTTTACTATCTGTTGGACCATTGCCGTATAGTCCTAGACTTGCAGGAAGAATATAATCAACATTTAAGTTGCTAAATGTCTCCAGCATTAAATTGAGCTGGTCTTTGGTATCCGTTATATAGGGCAGAAGTGGCATTAAGCCAATTCCCACCATTAAATCTTCTTTCTTTATCCGTTGTATCGAATTCAAACGTTCTGACGGGAGAGGGGCTCCTGGTTCAAAAATTTTATTGATATCATCCTGAATGCCTGAGAAGGAAAAGCTAATAATAGCTCCTTGATTCAATCCCCTTGCTTTTAAATCGTTTGGAAGGATTGCATTCCTATTAATATCTTTAATTATATCAAGATCTCTTTCAATGAGAGAAGAGCGAGTAATGATATGAATAGGGAATCTATGTCTCTTTATTAATAGTAGAGCCTCTCTTGTTTGCTTAAATTCTTCTTCAAAGTGTAGGTATGGGTCTGTAGAGGAAGAGAGAACAATGATACCATATTGGCCTTTTTTGGCTCTGTTGTATAATTGTTTGTCTAGAATATTTAAAGCGTTTTGTTTTAAACTCATACTTCGCTCCATATGTTCTCCATATTTGCTTCCTCTGATATAACAGAAGAGGCAATTGAAAGAGCAGCCACTATACATATTTATGGTATAGTCATCTAAAAACCAAGGATCTCTTTTTTTGCTTTTGTTTAGTATGGATTTTACTTCTTTATAATTGGGCATGGGCATGTCTAGCGAGACCTATTTTTACTTTTGTTTTAAACCAAGTCCCAATACTGGGATCATCTTTTAGCTTTTCTTCGAGGTCGTAAATGATTTGAGGGTGGAATTTTGCGCAGGTTTTTGCAGCCCATCCAATCCCTCGTTTGATTTGATAATCTCTTGTGTTGGATAGTTTCAATAAGATATGAAACATGTCCTTCGAGCTATTGTAGTCTAGTCCTTTTTTAATTGCATAATGTGTGCCTGAACCAATGGAACGAACAACCCAATTTGATGTGTGGTTTGTTAGTTGATTTAGAAATGGAAAGCAAAGAATAGGTTGAGTTAAAAGAGCTACTCCAAATACTCTTTCTCCAATTAAATCTGAAACATACCATTCTTTACCTTTAGCAATATGATAAACTGCCTCATTAAGACTGGATTCAAAATTCTGCTCCAATCTCAGTTGTAGAATTTTACCAATAAGGACATTTCCACCTTCTCTATTTAAATCCCCAATTTTCCTACAAAGATCTAATTGTACATGGTTTGGAGTGCTTTCAAATAATGTTATTGCACAAAATTCCAGAAGAGGGAATTTAACCTTTTTGCTCAGGATTTGATAATCGATTTGTTTTATAAGTGCTACTGAATCCTGATTTTCAAAAGAGTTTAAGCAAGCTTCTAACAAAGGAGTGACTTGAGATTTTCTTGTGATGATCATATTTTTCCATCCAATTTTGGGAGTCAAAAGGTACTAATTGAAATTTGAAAAATGAAAAATCATGCAACCATTTATCAATTGATTCATCTTAAGACATATAGCTTATTAATTTAAAATTTTATTTATGAAACGTATTATTAATTCCTTTAATAAATCGTTATTTTCTTTGGTTCTTTCGTTGTGTGTATTGTTTAGTTTATATCGATCCAATGCTTCCATAATTTACCATGATATAACACCTGATTCTTTGTTTTTCTTACAAGAGGTACCCTTCCAATTATTGACTGGATCTCATGTCCCCATTGATTTTAATTCGGATTCAGTGGTAGATTGTTCTTTTGGTTGGAGTACGTTGACATCCGGTTTTGGAGGGGATGATTGGGCAGTATATATGGAGTCGGGAGATAGTATTTTGACTGAATTCAAAATGGACCTTACTATACCAATGAGTAATGAAGCCTTTTTTGTTGCCATGCTAGATTTTGGTGATACCATCAATGGATCTGATGATTGGTCTAGTTTGTCTCCAAGATTGGCTGATGAAAATGAATCACATTTCTCAAATCAAGGTTTCAAATATATTGGTGTAAAGTTTATTATTTCTGGGGAATCCCATTTTGGTTGGATTCAGGTTTCCATTAACACCACAGCTATAAAATCTGTTACCGTTACAGGCTTTGCCTATGAAACAACACCCTCTATGCCGATATTGGCTGGGTATATTATGACTGGTACAACTATATTAGTGGATACCATAGATTTGGTCACTTTAGGAGGGGATAGCGTAATAAGTTCTATTGGAGATACAATACAGATGATAGCTAATGTACTTCCTGTGAACGCATCGGATACTACCATCAGTTGGTTGGTGAATAATATCACTGGATTTGCAACCATCAATTCTTTTGGAGTGTTAACAGCAGTGGGTAATGGTACAGTTGAGGTGATAGCTTCAGCGAATGATATTTCCGGTGTTACTGGAACCAAAATCATTTTAATTGATGATCCTACAATGGATATTGAAGAATCTAAAATGGATGAACTGCGCATTTATCCTAACCCAAGCAGTGATATTGTGATTATAGAATTTCAAAATATTCCAGAAAAAGTACGGTTAATGGATAGTTATGGACATGTCATCTTTCAACAAGCTGTAGAGGGGGTGAGGTTAGAATGGAGTCTACAAGGTTTAGACCAGGGAGTCTATTATATCGAAACGATTGAAAAGAATGGGAGGAGGAGTTGTAGTAAGGTAGTTCATTGATTTCCATTGGTACGTGAAGGAGTTCAAAACATTGATAAATAATGAGTTAATTCTAAGAGAGGAATATCTATTTAAAATCAAAAGATTTTGTTCATAGAATTTATGGACAATTTCTGAATTGCTAAAAATTATTGACTAACTTGTAGATCAACGTTTATGCACTTTTAACTGATTTAAGAATATGAAGACCCCCCTTAGTGAAGAGGAATTAACTGAATTGAAGGATGCGCTCGACTATCATAATCGAATGTTTCAAAAGTTTGTTAAAAATTTACTTCCTTTTATTATAGTATTCGTTGTTGTGATTTATTTTATGACTGATAATATCTATATAGCATTGATTAACTTTATTTTTATGTGCGGTTTGGCTTATTGGATTGCCAATAGTTTAAACAGAGTGAAAATACGGCAATTAAATATAGATATTAAGAAAGGGTATAAGAAAATCGATTCTACGGTAATCAAGCGGAAGGTTGGAAATATGATTTACTTGAAAAATGGAATGATGATTTATGAAAGTGAGCTGGAGTTTTTTGATCTGAAATATAATAAGGTGAAAAATAAAATGTTGAAGATAGAGTACACACCTTTCAATAAATATATACTAACTATAGATCGTGAAGTTAAAAATAAAAAGTAAGAGAAATCAAAAAAGCCTTTCCATATAAAATGGAAAGGCTTTTTTTATCTGAAAGAAAAAGATGACTATCTTTTCTCTTTAATTCTAGCTTTCTTACCAGTAAGTCCACGAAGATAGAAGATACGAGAACGACGTACTTTACCTTTTCTGTTCATCTCAATTTTTTCAATATTTGGAGAGTTTACAGGGAAGATACGTTCAACACCTACACCATTTGACATTTTACGGATAGTAAAAGTCTCTGTAGATCCAACACCTCTTCTTTGAATAACAGTTCCATTAAAAAACTGTGTTCTTGTTTTTTCACCCTCAACAATTCTATAGTAAACTGTGATAGTGTCCCCAGCACCAAATGCAGGAAGCTCATTTCTCTTAACAAGCTCGTCTTGTACAAAACGTAGTAAATCCATATCTATAATCTTTTTGATTCCCAACATTCACATTGTCGCGCCAGCGGTTGAGAAATTAAACATTTTCGGCTGCAAAGATAGGGTTAATTTTAATTGAACCCTATTCTAGACCAGAATCTTTTAATAAATCTGGCCTTAGTGTTTTTGTTCTTTCAATAGATTGTTCATAACGCCAATCTTCAATTTTTGCTTCATGTCCTGATAATAATACTTCAGGTACTTTCAATCCACGCCATTCGGCCGGTCTCGTATAGACTGGTGGTGCTAATAGATTATCTTGAAAAGAATCCGATAGGGCAGAAGACTCATCATTCAATACTCCAGGAATTAATCTAATAACTGCATCACATAAAACGCATGCAGCCAATTCTCCACCACTCAATACAAAATCTCCTATAGAAACCTCCATGGTGATATATTTGTCACGAACTCGTTGGTCAATTCCTTTGTAGTGCCCGCAAAGTATTAGTATGTTTTCATATAAGGATAGGCTGTTTGCCATTCCTTGATTCAGTGTTTTTCCATCTGGTGTCATATAGATAATCTGATCGTATTTTCTTTCAGATTGAAGATGTTCTATACAGGCCGAAATAGGTTCAATACCGATTACCATACCAGCGCCTCCTCCATATTGATAATCATCTACACTATTCTGTTTGTTTGTAGCGTATTTTCTTAGTTGGTGAAAGTGTACTTCTACATGTCCCTTTTCAGAAGCTCTTTTTAAAATAGAGGCCGCAAAAGGACTTTCCATTAATTCTGGTAGTAACGTGATAATATCTATTCTCATGCTGCAAAATTAAGCATTCCTCTTAATTTTAATAGATAATAAGGACAAATTGTTTTAATTATCGATAAGCGTAATGACAAGATGTCTGTAAGTTGTATTAAAATACATTATATTAATAAGTTAGGAGGATTAATTCAATAATTACTTTATTTAAATCGTCATTTAGTAGTGTTCCCCAAGAGTCTTGTTTTGTTGTGGTTATGTGATTTGCTAAAAATATTAGCCAAAATCATTAGCTAGCCATGGAATGGTTGTTTGTTTTTAAAGTTGACGTATTGGGTACTACTGTTTGTTTGTTGATGCAGTAAGTAAAAGGTGTATTCCTGCTCTATCTGATGCGGAAAGAATTCCCCAATTATTGATTACCGGTAGAATTGAAGTATTCCCTCCTACTAGTGCATGAATTTTGAAATGAGAAATAGTTTAGTGTATTTCTAACTATTGATAAAAGTGAAATATGGAAGTGGGAATTGTATCCCAATTCCTACTTTAGAGAAGCTAGCTATCGTTTTTGATCAAGGCAATAACCTGTGATTATAATATGTAATAATTGCAATTATTGTAACTGTACTTCTAGTCCAATTCCGAAATAATTATCAGAATTTATGCTTTCAGGAGTTTTGGAATAGGTAAAGATAAGGCTGGCATTTCCCATTTGAAACCAATTTGCATCTAGAAAAACATGGATTCCTTTACTCGTAAATTGGGTGTATTTGGTTTCATTTTCGCCTTGGAAATTGGCATTTTGGTAAAACCCCTCTAATCTTATTCTTTTGAAGTAGGCAAATTTTCCGATTCCAAAGTTGGGATACACGAGTGGTAATTGATAATGAAAGCCATAAAAGTGCATTTTTTCCTTTTGAATAGCTTGGCCAATATATTCATGGCTATAAATATATCCAGTAGGCATAATTAGATCCCATGCAAATTGATAGCTATCTGTTGTGTGTTTACGGAAGGCTTGTTTGATTTTAATACTATGAGTTGCAAATAGGCCGGGTAGAACAAGTTCATTACTGGTTTCAAATAATTTAACCGTTTTTCTAGCGCTTTTCCCTCTTTCTAAACGTAATGTATGACTAAAACGTAGATTGGGAAGTGCTTGTGCTATTGCTTTTCTTCTTGAAAGAACTAATTCTTGCTCATAAAAGTAAGATTTCACTTCGTCTGAAAGTATACCAAGTTCTATTGATTTTGTAGATCTTCCAATGGTGGGGATGAAGCTCTTTGTAGTCAGTCCATTAATTTGTTGATGTGGATAGGAAAGATATATGCTTAATGCTTTTTCTTTAATGCTGTATACCCCTGTAGTTTGTTGAGTAGTGCCAATTTGATGATGTGATACATTGGCGTTGTCATGCCTTGCTCTAAATCCAATCTGGATGGGTAAATAGCCATAATTAAAGTCAAGTAAGTATTTGTCATCATCTCCTTGCATATCTTTTTGATAGCTAAATTGTATCTCGCTAATGCTGAGGTAGTCATTGATAAATGCTGTTATGCCTAAATGTTTAAATCCATTACCATTAGCTGTAAAAGAAGGGCTATAGCTGTGTAATTTGTATTTTGGAATTGCACTATTTATTAGTTTGGATTTGTTTTCTACCACTGGGGTCTGGAAAATAGGTGGGTTTTGAATCCCTTTTATCGGTGTGGTTAATAAAAAATTTGATTGTAAGGAATCTTTTGTTAGTCTTTTTACTGTATAGCCACCTGTGCTATAGTCATTGAAATACAAATTTCGATTTGAATCAAATGCAAAACTTTGTGAATGAAGAAACTTTTTCTTTGTTTGATATAGCTGATGTGTACTTAGGTTGTAGCTAAATAAATACTGATCAGTTGACTGTGTGCCTAGGAAATATAGATTATCCCCAAATATCTTAGGACTATTTAATGGAGAATTTTGAAGAGGTATTATTAATTTTTTAGTCTTGTCTTTTAGATCAATATTTAAAATACCTTGAGATTGTCCATTACTGACTATCATGCTTATTAAAGAACCATCTTCATTAAAATACATTTCCCTAGCATGTTCATAATTTAATGGAATGATATCAATTAAAATAAGAGAGTCGATATTCCATAATTCCAAGCTGAATTTATTCGAATTGTCGGCGGATAAGACTGCTAAGACATTTTTATTCGGGTGAAGTTGAGGGTGAAAATGTTTTGAATTCTTTTGTAGGGTGATTGCTTTCCTATTCTTTCGATTTTTCAGTTTAACAACTGAATAATCCTCCAAACTCCAGCGTGGGTGTTTTTGATATTCGGACCAACATATATATTCATCGTTGATACCAAACTGGTGAAAATTATCAAGGCTAATACCTGGTTTTGCTATTGTAGATTGGTCTTTAAGCTTTTGAAGTCTTGGAATGTGTTTAAAATCCTTTTTAATGTAAAAAATCTCATCTTTATGACTATATATTGAGAGGTGGTCAGTATAAAAATCTCTTTTCTTTCCTTTTAATATAGAGGGGGTATTCCAATAATCTTTTCCTAGTTCCTCTTTTCTTAGTTCATTTATTGCGTCACTATAATGTTCCTTCAGCCCTTTGCCTGTTTTTTGTTTTATGGAAGAAGTGAATGAATTAAAGTTCAAGACAGTTCTGTCAAGGATATTATCAAAAATAAATTCATTCTTAGAATCCCTTATTTGCTTAGTTAGTAAATAGCCTAAGGCATAGTGGTTCGGTGTGAATTTGTTGATAGTTCCTCCGATGGATGTTTTGAGCGAAGGTCCTTTTGTGTCTAATGCTATGGCTCTGTAGTATTTGAGGAAGTCTGCTGAGATACCTCTGCCTCCATTGCTGTATTTTGACTCTGCGTAAACAGCATCACCTTCCCAAAACCATTTAGGAATCAATATATTTGAACTGATGGCTTGTCCGTACTCTCCAAAGAGGAATTTGAACCCTTTTACAATCCCCTTATTTGTTTTATGATACTGTAATACATGATGATATTCATGAATGCTAAGTAAGTCAATCCATTTTCCTGAGCTTAAAAATGAATTCTGAGGTGGCATTAGGAAAAATTCTGATCGAAATGGTGCAAATCCAACGAAGCCGTTTGACTGAAGTGTGTTGCCTTGTAAAAGAATTGTTGTTTTACCTAATCTTCTATTTCCTAGTAGGTTATCTTTTTTGTATAATTCTTCTAGGTTTCTAGCCACTCTATCTGCTTCAGGTTTCCAGATAGGATTGAATAGAATGTTGAAATGTTCAGTACTTATTTTATGCCAATTCCTACTGTAGTTTACTTTACCAGTTTGGGCGTAAATTGAAATGTTAAATATGATAAATAATAGGCTTATGATGCTTATTTTCTGTTTCATTTTGTCGATATTTATTGCCCTTAATTGAGAGATTCAAAACCTGGTAAATATGCATTTAGTTTTCGCAACACAAAATCGAAATAAATTAGCAGAAATACAACAACTTATGCCTTCTAATATCCAATTAAAAGGATTGGCTGATATGGGTTGTGATGAAGATATCCCTGAGACTAGTCCAAATCTAGAAGGGAATGCGCTGCAAAAAGCAAGGTATGTATATGAAAAATTTGACTGTAATTGTTTTTCTGACGATACTGGATTAGAAATTGAAGCATTGAATGGAGAGCCTGGAGTGCTTTCTGCAAGGTATGCTGGAATTGAAAAAGATGCCGAAGCGAATATGGCCAAGGTACTAAAAGGATTAACTAGCTCAATAAATCGTAAAGCTAGATTTAGGACAGCTATAGCTCTTATCTTGAATGGTAAAGAATTTTTGTTTGAAGGTATTGTTGAAGGTCAAATAGCTTTTAAGAAGGAAGGCGAACAAGGTTTTGGTTATGATCCTATTTTCATTCCAGATGGAGAGACTAGAAGTTTTGCTCAGATGACCATGGCCGAAAAAGGGACCATGAGTCATCGAAAACGTGCCTTAGAGAAATTATTGAATTTCTTGAATGGATTGGATAATTAGTGAGAATATATTGCATAAATTGAATCGATTATTCAATCATTCTTCTGCAAAGTGATTCTTAAGGGTATAGCTTAAATTTTTTACATTATTTATGAAGCGATTTCTGTTACATAGTTTTTTTATTGTGTTTTTCTCTGGCTTTTATTGGGGGCTTTCTGATATAGATTATTCAGAGAATTATGCATTTAAAAAAGTGGATAGTCCGCTCCCTTATTTATCTGTTGAGACAGAGTGGGCAGATAGCCTAATGAAGGAATTGTCTCTTGAGGAGAAAATTGCCCAGCTATGTTTTATTCGCGCCAATTCAACAGGAACGGATGCAGAAGATAATCAGTTATTGGAAACCATTGATAAATATGGTGTAGGTGGTTTAACTTTTTTCAAAGGAAAACCCAATGCGCAATTCCAACTTACCCAAAAGGCACAATCCAAAAGTAAAGTACCTCTGTTAATTTCAATTGATGGGGAATGGGGACTTTCCATGCGATTGGATAGTACAATTAAATATCCTTGGATGATGACTCTAGGAGCCATTCAGAACAATGATTTGATTTATGATATGGCTTGGCAGATGGCCAATGAGTTCAATAGACTTGGTGTTCATATCAATTTGGCTCCGGTGGCTGATGTGAACAATAATGCAGAAAATCCAATTATCAATTCTCGCTCTTTTGGTGAAGATATTTATAATGTTTTGGATAAAACCACTGCATATACATTAGGACTCCAGGATAATGGAGTAATGGCCTGTGCAAAACACTTTCCTGGTCATGGGGATACTGATATGGATTCTCATAAGCAATTACCATTAATTCCTTTTGATAGAACTAGGTTAGATAGTCTAGAGTTATATCCTTTTCGCGGTTTAATAGATGAAGGGGTGGGAAGTATTATGATTGCTCATTTAAATATCCCATCTCTTACTGGAGATACAGTAACACCTTCTTCAGTCTCAAAAAAAGTAGTAAACGATCTTTTGAAGCAGGAGTTGAACTATGAAGGCTTAATTATGACTGATGGTCTTGCGATGAAAGGGGTAAGTGATCATTACGCGCGTGGTAGATTGGAGATAGAATCCTTAAAAGCAGGAAATGATGTTCTTTTATTGCCCCAAGATATGAAAGCTGTTGTCGATTCGGTTCGTTGGGCTGTTGTTACTGGTGAATTATCTATGGATAGAATTGATGAAAGCTGTTACAAGATTCTGAGAATAAAAGAATGGCTGGGTATACATAAAAAAGCGGTTCCAGATAGTCTTGATAAAGGTGAACCATTTGTTAATAGACCTGCCGAAATATTAAAAAAGAAATTGATGGAGGCGGCATTAACAGTTGTTAAAAATGAAAACAACCTGTTGCCTATATCAAAACTTGATGAAAGAAAAATTGCCCTTGTTTCCTTAGGTGGAACTCCAGGTAATATTTTTTACGATAATCTGAAGTTGCATATTGATATAGATCGATATATAATTAGTGAAAACCATTCTCAGAAAGGAATTGATGATATACTTCATAAATTAAAAGAGAACTATAATACGCTTTTAGTTTCTGTTCATAAATCGGATAAAAATCCATGGAAGTCTTATCAAATTTCAGAAAGGAACAGTAGACTATTGGATAGTCTTGCTATTTTACCGCAATCTGTATTGGTACATTTTGCTAATCCATATGCATTAAAGGATCTAAGCAATTTATCAGAGTTCAATTCAATTGCCATTGCTTATCAAAACAATAGGGAAGCCCAACATGCAGCTGCCGAGTTAATGATTGGTGCAATTGGAGCAGATGGGAAATTACCAGTATCTATTCAAAATGGCTTTCCTGTAGGGAAGGGTAAGTATGTAAAAAAGAGACCTGTATTGTCTAGTGTTTATCCAGAGGAATTGGGTATTCAATCTGCGGATCTATCCGTTATAGATAGTATTGCTCTGGATGCTATTAGAATACATGCTACTCCTGGTTGTCAAATAATTTTAGCAAAAGAAGGAAAGGTATTTTACAATAAAGCCTTTGGTTATCACACCTATGACAGTTTGAACAAAGTAGACGTTTTCGATTTATACGATATTGCCTCCATAACTAAAATCGCAGCCACTGTACCTGCAGTGATGAAATTGGTTTCAAATGGAGTAATCTCATTAGACTCTACTATAAATAAATATATCACAATGTCTGATACTTGCAATAAGAGAGATCTTGTTATAAGGGACATCTTAACACATCAAGCCAAATTAAAGCCTTGGATTCCTTTTTATAAAACAACGCTTAAGGAGGATGAAAAGCCAAATGAGGAGATCTACCATGCTATTTCAACTGATGATTATTCAATTCAAGTAGCGGAGGATCTATTTATACTTTCAGATTATCAAGATTCCATAAAAGAAAAGATTTTGAATTCGGAATTGTTAAAAAAGAAAGGGTATAAATACAGCGATTTAGGATATTATTTGTTGAAAGAGATTATTGAATCAGAGACAGGGCAATCTTTAGATGATTATGTGGAAGCTAATTTCTACAGTAAACTTGGGGCTTATCACATGACTTACAGTCCAAGAATGCAGTTTGAATTAGATGAAATTGTTCCTACGGAGGAAGATGATTACTTTAGGTTTCAAAAGGTGCATGGTTTTGTTCATGATATGGGAGCTGCTATGCAAGGTGGAATAGGTGGTCATGCTGGAGTTTTTACAAATGCATTTGATTTGGCAAAATTAATGCAAATGTATCTACAGGAAGGGGTGTATGGATCGGAGAGGTTCGTTAATTCACATGTTTTGAATGAATTTACCAAGTGCCAGTTTTGTGAGGATGATAACAGAAGAGGGATTGGATTTGATAAACCTGTGCGAGATGGATCCGGAGGACCAACCTGTGACTGTGTTTCTTACGCTAGTTATGGGCACACTGGATTCACAGGAACAATGGCATGGGTTGATCCAGAAACAGAATTAATTTATATCTTTTTATCAAATAGAGTTTATCCAGATATGGATAACACAAAATTGATTAAAGAAAATATCAGAACTAAAATTCAAGAGGAAGTTTATAACATTTTAAACAACAGAAAACTATGATTAGAAAAATTGTTTGTTTGTCTTCATTTTTACTTTTATTAGCCGCTTGTAATAACTCTACATCATCTACAGCTACAGTAGAACCTGAGGAGCAGGTGTATCATGAGAATGGTGTGTTGAGAGAGTTCAATACCTATAAAAATGGTAAAAAGGATGGATTCTGTATCGAAGTTGATATTTTCGGAAACCTTCTTACTGCATTGAATTATACAGAAGGGGAGTTAAACGGAGAGCAAATATTTTATAATGGATCCGGAAGAATAGAACAAAATTCACATTATAAAATGGGTATACTACATGGTGAGTATATTTCCTATTATAGTAATAGAGCAAAAAAGGAACATGCAAATTATAAAGATGGAAAACGTGACGGCCTAACCACCTGGTATAACAAATTGGGTGTGGAAAGTATTTCTTACACTTATAAAGACGGTATATTGAATGGAGAAGCCAAACAATATTATAAGGATGGCGACTTAAAGTCTGAAGGGATGTATAAAGATGAAATTAAAGTCGGTATATGGAATATTTACAGTAACGACGGAAAGAAAGTAATTGAGGATTACAGTCAAGAAGAAAAGAAATAATCATGCTGAAGATTGGTATTGTTTGTTATCCAACGTTTGGAGGGAGTGGTATTGTTGCTACAGAATTGGGAAAGGCCTTAGCCAAAAAGGGGAATGAAGTACATTTCATTACCTATAGTCAACCAGTTCGTTTAGATGTCTTTGTTGAGAATGTCTATTATCATGAAGTGAGCATTGTTGAATATCCATTATTTGAATTTGCGCCTTATGAATTGTCATTGGCAAGTAAGTTAGTAGATGTTGTAAAACATGAAAAACTTGACTTACTGCATGTTCATTATGCCATTCCACATGCTTATGTTGCCTTCATGGCTAAACAAATTCTGATGCAAGAAGGGATCAATATTCCTATATTAACCACCCTTCATGGTACGGATATTACTTTGGTAGGGAAAAGTAAATTATTAGGTCCTGCCATTAGTTTTGCCATCAATCAATCTGATTGTGTTACCGCGGTATCAGAAGATTTGAAAAGAGAAACAATCCGTTCTTTCGATATAAAGAAAAAGATCAATGTAATACCCAATTTCATCGATTTCTCTGAATATGACGTGTCTCCAGATTTGGAATTGAAATCAATCATTGCTCCCAATGGAGAAAAGATTTTGATTCATATTTCCAACTTTAGACCCGTAAAAAGAGTGGAAGATGTTATTCGAATTTTCCATTTATTATTGAAGGATTTGGATGCCAAATTGATCATGGTTGGGGACGGGCCTCAGCGTGAGAATGCTGAAAAACTAAGTAGAGATCTTCAAGTCGACCGCCAAGTACGTTTTGTTGGTAAGAGTCAGGATATCCCTAGATTATTGGGGATTGCTGATTTATTTATTTTACCCTCCGAGACGGAGAGTTTTGGATTGGTTGCATTGGAAGCTATGGCTGCTAAAGTCCCCGTTATTTCTTCAAATACTGGTGGTTTGCCTGAGGTTAATATTGATGGAGAGACAGGATTTACTCATGATGTAGGTGATGTTGAAGGGTTGGCTCGTAGTGCTCTCTTTATTCTTGAGGATGCTGAGAGATTAGAGTCTTTCAAAAAGAAAGCATATAGCCAAGCGCACGAGTTTGATTTAAAGAATATCTTACCGAAATACGAGCATTGGTATAATAGTGTCTTGACTTCTTTTAAGACAAATGGAGGAGCTGATTGTTAATTGGATAAAGCCTATGATTTCATTCTATTAATGAAATCATAGGTAATTTAGAATCTTACTAGTAAGGTATATTATAAAATAGAGTCAGGTCTGTTAAGCATTTGTAATTACATCTTCTTTAAGGATTTTTTTAAGGCTGTTTAAATCACTTTTATAAATTACATTGGTATTTGTCATTTTATCATGCCATCCACGACTGTAATATCCAAAACAGCTAAATGCTTCAAATGGAATATATCTTGCTGCTGTTCTTAGGATTATAGATTTCACAGATGGTTTGTTTCCATAATTATCAATTACAATAGTATCCGTCACCATTTTCCCTAAAGTTTGTTGAAACTTGTTTTCAAAGAGAATATAATAGGTAGGGTAAGTTGCAATTAATAATATTTCATTGATGGGACCTATAAACCATAGATACAAAGACTGAGCAATCACTAGGATAAATGTATCTATAATGAAATGCAATAATCTTGTATTGCCAGAAGCTGTTTTTATTGGTATATCAAGAGTTTCCATTAGATGGTCTCTTTGGTCATTGGTTTTTTCAGATATTTCAATTTGTATCTCCTCCAATTCATTTGTTGCTCCTCTAGATTCCAATAGCCAAGTGGCTGCTTTAATGGCGTTCAATGTATAATTTTCAGAATTATTAATAATTGATTCTAATTCTTTACTAGTTTTAGATTTGAATCTTTTAGTGAAAAAGTTATTTTTCATTTGGGATAATTGGTGTTAATTGCCGAAGGTAGGGCTAGTTGTAAAACTTTCACTAACTTAAAGAAAAATTCTCTATTATGGTTAAGTCAGTATTGTCATCAAGTGATGCACCCTTTAAAACAAGGGTAGAGGTAAGAGATCATGTATTTTACATGGATGAACCAAAAGAGTTGGAAGGTCAAAATGAGGGAGCAACCCCCATGGAGTATTTGGCTGGATCCTTGGCATCTTGTACTACAATAACGCTTAGAATGTATTTGGATAGGAAGGGATGGGCATTTGAAAGTATATCAGTCAATGTAATCAATAATCGGTCTGAAGACCGAAAAGAGGTTAGTTTTGATGTAGAGGTTAGATTAAAGGCCGATTTTGATGAAAAACAATGGGGAAGGGTGATGCATATTACAAAAGCATGCCCAATTCACAAGCTTTTGAGTAGAGGTACTAGTATTAGTGTAGTACTTATTAAAGAATAACTAAAGAGCCCCACTTGGGGCTCTTTTTATATTATAATAACCCAATTAATTTCGTTTAAAGTCACAGAAAATGAACTTTTGAATAGTGTCAAACGGAGTGGTGTGGTCTTCATTTTTACAATTTACAATCTCAAAATTTTCTTTAAAGAAATTACTCATTGAAAGCTTGTCATATTGCTGAATAGGAAGTCCGCTGCATTTCATAGGTCCTTCTATAGTGAAAGTTCCCATACTTAAATATCCATTTGCGTATTTGTTGACTAAGTCCAAATAAGCCTTCTTTTGTTTTTCAGTGGTCAAAAAATGAAAAGTAGCTCTATCATGCCAAATATCGTAATCATGTTGAGGTTGAAAATCTACAATATCTGTAGCTATCCAGGTCACTTTTTCCGCTAATGATCCAAGTCTTTTTTTAGTATTTTCGATTGCAGCACTTGAAATATCTACTACTGTAATGTTTTTATAACCTTCCTTCAATAAATGTTCAGCCAAAGTCCCATTTCCACCACCGATATCTATAATTTTAGCCGTCTTAGGTAATTTAAAGTTGGTAATTGCATCTAATGATTGAGTTGGTGTTGTTTGGGTCCAACTAACCTGATTTTCACTCTTAGTTGAATACACAGTATCCCAATGTTCCTTTCTTTCCATCCTTTATATTAACTCAATTCCTTTTTATGTAGAATTTACTCAACTTAATGTTTCTCGTCGTAAAAGAAGCCCTTAATCATTTCCGAGATTCCCCAAATCATTAATCCTATACAGGAAAATGTCAATAGAATTCCTAAAATGAACATCCATAAGATCAATGGACTTTGAAAACTATAACTTAAAACCATTGGGGTTGTAAACAATAGAGGAAGGGTGTATCCCACAATCTTTAATCCCTTTTTGACTATTTCCTTTGCTTCTGATGATAAACTACTCATGGGCTAGTATTGCTTTTCGGACAGATCCGTGTTTCAATAATAAAGATTTCGCTTCTTCATAAGAGATGTTTAATTTCTCTTGAATCATTAAGCTACCTCTATCAATTAATTTAAGATTGGAAAGCTGCATATCCACCATTTTGTTGCCAACCACATGTCCTAATTTGATCATGACTGCGGTAGAAATCATATTTAAAATGAGTTTCTGTGCTGTTCCCGCCTTCATCCTGGTGCTTCCAGTTACAAATTCTGGACCTACAACTGCTTCAATTGCAATTTGAGCAACAGTAGATAGCTGACTATTTTCATTACAACTTATTCCTCCAGTTAAAATATTATTTTCATTGCATTTTGCTAGACCTCCTAATACATAAGGTGTTCTTCCACTGGCTGCAATTCCAATAACAGTATCCAATTCATTGATTTGATAAGCTTGCAAATCTGACCAAGCCCCTTCAAGGTTGTCTTCAGCCATTTCTACAGCCTTTCTTATAGCAGAATCCCCACCAGCAATAATACCTATCACGCGGTCATCTGCAACACCAAAAGTAGGAGGGCATTCACTGGCGTCTACTACTCCAAGTCTACCACTAGTGCCTGCTCCAATATAGAATAATCTTCCACCTTTGGCCATTCTTACATGGATTTCATCAACTAGTTTACTAATTGTAGCAATACAGGAAGAGACTACTTCAGCAACTTTCTGGTCTTCATTATTGATGTTTTTCAATAAATCTTCACTAGACATTTGCTCTAGGTTGCTGTATAGACTATCCCTTTCTGTGGATTTTTTAGCCATGTAAAATGGAAATTTAGATAAAAAAAGCTACCCGAAGGTAGCTTTAGTATTAGTAGATTAATGGGAATTTTTCTGGATGTACTTCATGCATTAATTCATAAACACTATCGAAGATATCATCTTCACTTGGTTTAGAGAAGTAATCACCATCTGTTCCGTATGCTGGTCTGTGTGCTTTAGCACTTAGTGTCTTAGGTTCGGAATCCAAATGGAAGTATCCTTTTTGGTTTTCCAATACTTCTTGCATCATGTATGCAGTAGTACCTCCTGGTACATCTTCATCCAAGAATAACACTCGGTTCGTTTTCGCAAGGCTATTTACAATATCATGGTTGATATCAAAAGGTAATAAAGATTGGATATCAATGATCTCAACAGAAATACCTACTTTTTCCAACTCATCAGCTGCCATTTCAGTTTGGCGGATAATAGAACCATAAGTTACAATAGTAACATCATTCCCTTCACGGATAGTTTCTACTTCTCCAATTGGTGTAGTAAACTCACCAAGATTTGTTGGCAATTCTTCTTTAAGTCTATATCCATTCAAGCATTCAACAATCAAGGCTGGATCATCACCTTTCAGTAAGGTATTGTAGAACCCTGCAGCTTTGGTCATGTTTCTTGGTACCAATACATGCATTCCTCTTAGTGCGTGAATGATAGTTGCCATTGGAGAACCTGAATGCCATACACCTTCTAAACGGTGACCTCTAGTACGAACAATAAGTGGAGCTTTTTGGCCATTTTTTGTTCTATAACGTACTGTAGCCAAATCATCACTCATGATTTGTATAGCATACAATAAGTAATCTAAGTATTGGATTTCAGCAATTGGACGCAAACCTCTCAAGGCCATACCAATTGCTTGCCCCATAATAGTTGCTTCACGGATGCCTGTATCGCTAACTCTTAATTCTCCATATTTATCTTGAAGACCTTCTAAACCTTGGTTTACATCACCAATTTTACCAGCATCTTCACCGAAAATCAAAACCTCTGGATGATTACCTAGGATAGCATCGAAGTTTTCTCTCAATACCAATCTAGCATCCACCATATTTTCTTCATCTGCATAGGCAGCATCTATCATGTCAACATTCAAAGGAGAATTGACATCTTCACTGTATAAATGTGATGAAAAACGGTCATAATTATTAATCATTTCACCTTCCAACCAGTTCTTTAAACTAGAGATAGCATCCGTACTTTCGGCACGTACCATTCTAAGAACTATTCTTGAAGATTGTATAATGTCTTTTCTGATAGGTTCAGTAAGAGCTTCTAAATCATTTGCTATTTTTTCAATGAAGACCTTGTTTGGACTTCCTGTAGCAACAGCATTAATAAGATTTAGACAGCTAGATACTTCAGACTTGATATCTTCCAAATAGGCTTTCCAAGCAGCAGACTTACTCTGTCTTGCCGATTTTTTCGCCTCTTTTTCTTTCGATTCAAGTTCTTCAGCTGTAGCGAATTTATTCTCAAGAATAAACTCTTTCATTTTTGTTACACAGTCAAAATCAATCTCCCACTGAAGACGATCTGCAGATTTATAACGCTCATGAGAACCTGATGTGGAGTGTCCTTGTGGTTGGGTTACTTCTGTAACGTGAACCAATACTGGTACATGCTCATTTCTAGCAATAACTTCAGCTCTTTCATAAGCCTCAATCAATTCTAGATAATTCCATCCTCTTGCAACAATAATTTCATATCCTGCCTTTTCTTCCGTTCTTTGGAATCCAGCCAAGATTTCTGAAATATTTTCTTTTGTTGTTTGGTATTTTGCCGGAACAGAAATTCCATATCCATCATCCCATACAGACATCACCATAGGAACCTGAAGAACTCCGGCAGCATTTATTGTTTCCCAGAAAAGTCCTTCTGAAGTACTTGCATTTCCAATGGTTCCAAAAGCGATTTCATTACCTTCATTTGAGAAATTATTAGCTCCTTTGAAGTCATCACTTTTTCTATAATATTGAGAGGCTTGTGCCAATCCCAATAGTCTAGGCATTTGACCGGCAGTAGGGCTAATGTCAGAAGAAGAGTTCTTTTGATTCATTAGGTTTACCCAATTTCCATTTTCATCTAAACTTCTTGTTCCGTAATGTCCGTTCATCATTCTACCTGCTGAAGCTGGTTCTGCCTCTACAGAAGTATGTGCGTATAACTGTGCAAAGAACTGTTGAATGGTTAAGGCTCCTGTAGCAAACATGAAAGTTTGATCACGATAATATCCTGATCTAAAATCTCCATTTTTAAATACTCTTGCCATGGCAACCTGTGCCAATTCTTTTCCATCACCAAAGATTCCGAATTTCGCCTTTCCAGTAAGAACTTCTCGTCTTCCGATAAGCGATGCTTCTCTACTTTCAACTATTAAATGATAGTCTTTAATTACAGACTCTTTAATTTTATCAATGGCAATATCAGCTTCTTTTACACGCATATCCTAGTCTTATATTTGATGTTGCAAAAATATAAATTTATTTTTCAAATTATGGTAATAAATAGCCATGAATTTTGATAGTGGCGATGTTGAGTATAATTCTTTGTATATGAGTGGTTTCAAGTGATTTTTGATCTCCTTTTATTAAAATAGTTTTTTTGTTTTAATTAACCCTTTGCTATTTTAGGTTGATTGTTGAACTTCTTGCCCTATTTTATTTTTCGTTCTATTTATAGATGATTTTGGACTATCACCCCCTTATTTAATAAAAATTAACACAGTAAGGTTCTAGAAGTGAGTAGTTTAATTATTCTTAAATTTGTAGGGAATAATTCTTGTAACAGACAGTTGATAAATTATTTATCTTTCCAAAATAATTGAAAATAGAACCCTTCATTATGTATACTCGATTTACGATCTATTTATTTTTATTTCTGATTCCATCTTTATATGCTCAGGATAAAAAGGCTAGTTATATAAGTAAGGCTACCAATTTTAAGATTACTGCACCCTTGTCTGAAATGCCTATTTTACCACCTGTTCCCAAAGAGCATAAATACAAAGTGATTCCAAATAAGTTAAGAAGGAACAAAAATATAAACCAGAATGCTAAACCATATGGACCTGACCCTGTTTGGCAGGATAATCATGGGAGTTTGCACGGGAGAAGTCCATTGATTGACTGGGAAGGTATCAATTATAATGAGGCTGGGGCAATACCTCCAGATCCTAGTGGTGCAGTTGGCCCTGATCACTATGTTCATATGGTGAATACTTCTTGGAAGATTTTTGATAAATCAGATAGTCTATTATATGGTCCTGCAAGTCTTGGTTCCATTTGGGGAGGGAATGTCAATGATGGAGACCCCATTGTTATGTATGATAAATTTGCAGATAGATGGTTCTTGAGTGAATTCGAAGTTTTAACAAATTCACTAATGGTTGCTGTTTCCACAGGATCTGATCCTCTTGGAACATATTATACTTATGTTTTCCCCATGGGTATCCATTTTCCAGATTACCCCAAATACAGTGTATGGTCAGATGGTTACTATGTGACAGCAAATAAAAGTGGTGAGCAATGTTATGTTTTGGAAAGAGATGCTATGTTACTTGGTGATTCTTTGGCTCAAATTATTGGATTTGAATTGGAGGAAATGACAACATCTGGCTTTTTTAGTGCACTTCCTGCACATGCGAGTTCTACACTACCCGAAGATGGAATCCCAAATTATTTATTTTATTTCCAAGATGATGGTTGGTCAAATCAGGTAGATACTGATCAAGTGAAGGTTTGGGAAATAGATGTCGATTGGAATATTCCTACCAATTCTACTGTTTCACCTCCATTGGTCTTAGATGTAGAAGCCTTTGATTCTGAATTCACCTCCAATTGGTTGGATATACCTCAACCAAATGGTCAAAAATTGGATGCCGTTCCCAATGCACTTATGTACATGGCCCATTTTAGATCCTTCCCAAATTATGATGTTGTGGTATTGAACCATACGGTGGATGTAGATGCTACAAATTATGCTGGAATTCGTTGGTATGAATTGAGAAAATATGGAGAGGAGGATTGGACTATTTATCAACAAGGAACCTATGCTCCAGATAGCTTAAATAGGTGGATGGGTAGTATGGCGATGGATTATCAAGGAAACATTGTTTTGGCATATTCAGTTTCTGATGAGGCTACTTACCCTTCTCTAAGATATACGGGAAGATATGCGGGTGACCCATTAGGACAAATGACCATTATGGAGGAAACTATAATAAACGGTACTTCCTCGCAGTTTGGTTCAAAGAGGTTTGGTGATTATTCCCAAATGACAATAGATCCTGATGATGATGCTACATTTTGGTACACAGGAGAATATATTAGTTCTGGTTGGAAAACAAGAATAGCTGCTATTAAGATTGCCAATGACTTCGATTATGATCTAGCTGTTGTAGATTTGGTAGATCCTGTATCATCTCAATTGGATACCATGGAAGAAATTAGTATTTCAATAACTAATATGGGATTGTTCACTGTAGACAGTTTTGAAGTCGCTTATCAGGTGGATAATGGTTCAATTATTACTGAAGTGTACACGGATAGTTTAATTGCCGGTCAAACAGATACGTATACCTTTACACAGACAGCAGATTTATCAATTGAGGGACACTTGTATTTGATTAAGACATTTACAGGCTTAATTGATGATGAATTCTTAATGAATGATACCATCTTAAGCGCTGTACTACATCTTAATGCAAATGATTTAGCAGTTACAAATATTGTTAGTCCATACAGTGGAAATGGTCTTACTGATCAGGAATTGGTTAAGGTGCATATTAAAAACCTTGGCTATCAGAGTCAATCAAATTTTCCTATTCATTATATGTTGGATGGTGGAGTTTCTGTTACTGATACTGTTACTGCAGTCCTAAATTCAGGAGGTATAATGGTTTATACATTTGATGAGACGGTGGATTTATCCGATTTGGACACCTTTGACATTACTGTCTATTCTAATCTAATTTCTGATGTCAACCATAGCAATGATACCTTATTCAAAAGTGTGGTGAATTTTATGTGTATGCCAATTTCAAATTGTATTTATGGAGATTATTTGCAACATATTATATTAGGTACTATTGATAATACCTCTTCTTGTTCCGGTAATGGCTTTGATGATTTTACGCATCTTACAACAGATATACAGCAAATGGGGTATGATAACCTACAAGTACAAGCTGCTGCTGGATTTCAAAAATTGAGCATGTGGGTTGATTTTAATGATAATTTTTCCTTCGATGTTAATGAATTACTGATAGATAATGTCAGCTATTCCAATAATAATGGATTGACATCTATGCCGTTCAATATTCCGCTTTCAGCTCCTTTGGGAGAGCATATTTGTAGAATAAGAACGAGGTATAGCGAAAACATTATAGATGCTTGTGAATCTTTTGAATTCGGAGAAACAGAAGATTATACAATAAATGTGGTTACCAATGATACAATTGGCCTAGATGAAAATAGTTTAGATTTTACATTTGAAGTATTGAATGTGGGGAATGGGAAAATTCAGCTTAATATTTTGGATTATAAAGAGGATCAGTTGATCATAAAAATTCACAATTCAATAGGGCAAAAGGTATATGCTAATGAATGGAATGATGTGATAGGGGACTTTGAAGAAGTCATTGACCTGTCTAAGTTTTCAGATGGATATTATTTAATCAGTATTGGAGATAAAAAACAATCTAGGGTGAAGAAAATTGTAGTACAATAAGAGAACGGTATTAGAAATAAAAAAGGATCACTAAATGAATAGTGATCCTTTTTTATTTCTAAAAGATTCTTTTTTGAAGACCTTCTATTTGTATTGGATTGGCATTTGGGCAATTAGCTTGGATAGGTCTGATAGGCCGATACAGAATCCAAATTTTTTGTTGATCCAATTGAAATCTTGGATCTAATTTTAAGGGATATAAGAGGCTTTTATCCTCATCAAGTTCTATTAAATAACCGCAATCATAGGAATTACGTTTATCCAATATGGTTGCTTTGAGGTACCCTTCAGAAATCAGGCTTAATTCTGACTTCTCATTTTCTACTTGTATTTCGGTGTTTTCTTTCTTTTCACTTATTGTATTTGCCGAATGATTCTTACATCCAATTACTAGCAATAGGGAGAAAAACAGGAAGGATGAAAATAACTGTTTCATATAAAGTGAATTTTATGTACAATTAAAGTACAAAAAAAAAGCCAGTTTCTTTAGAAACTGGCTTTTTGCTTAATTTGAGATTTCTTCCTCTTCAAAATCATCGTACATCACTGCTGCAACACTAGCCATCTTAATGGCTGCAACGGCACATTCAGTACCTTTATTTCCTTTAGCACCACCAGATCTATCAATGGCTTGTTGCTTGTTGTCATCAGTTAATAATCCAAAAATAATTGGAATATGGTAAGCTATATTTAAATCAGTTACACCTTGAGCTACTGAGGAGCATACATAATCAAAATGGGCTGTTTCCCCTCGGATAACACTTCCAATTACAATTACTGCATCAATATCTGTCGTTTCAATAAGTAATTTGGCACCGTATACCAATTCAAAACTACCAGGAACATTTAAACGGATGATATCTTGTTCTTCTACATCGTGTTTGAGTAAAGCCTCAAAGGCTCCATCATAAAGATTTTCGGTGATATCAGCATTCCATTCAGAAACCACAATACCAAAGCGTAAACCACTTCCTGTTGGTACAGAGTCTACATCGTAATCAGAGAGATTTGTAGTAGCCATAGTGTTAGATTAATTCAATCAGTGTTAAAAATAAAAAGCCTAAACTTTTTCAAGTTTAAGCTTTTTTAATGAGAATTAGAACATTAATTAAAATTTTCCAAGGCGAGCCAAAAACTTTTCAGCTTGTTTCCCCTCAGTACTGTTTTTATGGTTGTTCTTTAAGTTTTCATAATGAGCAATGGCAGCATCTTTATTTCCCATTGCTTCACATAGATTTCCTGCTTTCATAATGAAAAGAGGAGCAGTAAATTCATTGTTGCTTAGTTTTGAAGCTTCAATGTAAAGATTTAAAGCGTCTTCATTGTTTCCAAGTTCAGCGTTTGCATCTCCCATAGCTCCTTTAACCATTGGTGCTAATATTTCACTTTCTGTTGAGTAATCTGAAAGGTAGGTAAGTGCCTCTTCAAATTCACCCATTCTTAGATAAGAAAGTCCAGCGTAATAGTTTGCTAAATTCCCAGCTGGTGTACTTCCAAATTCTTCTATGATTTCAATAAAACCAGCTGTTCCATTTTCACTGTTTCCATTCAATGCAACTTCAAAAGCATCATTTTTGAATTCTATCTCTGCAGCGTACATTGCATTCTGAGCTTCTACAGCTTTAGGTTTTAAGTATAAACCCTCATAAGCGTAATAACCTCCAAAAATTAAGACAATAGCTAGTACGATAACCATCAAACTATTTCTATTCTCTTCAATATACATTTCAGTTTTTGTAAGCGTTTGTTCAAACGCTTCTAACTTCTCTTCAGTGCTAATTTTTTTCTCTTCAGCCATAATTAGTTTTATTCAATGCACAAAAATAATTTTTTTTTACAATAATGAAACCTTAGGAGCCTAAAATATGAAAGGTTTTTACTAGAAAAGAGACCAGAAAGAATACTTAGTCCTAATGAAAGAGCAAATATCTCTATTTCGAGCCCTTCATTAGCAGTTATTTAATTATTAAACGAACTGTTTGAACTCTGTATTGATATGTACTTTTTTCTTTGAATTGTTTTTTTGAAAATATTAAACCCTGTAGTTAATAGTAAAAGGGGGAGTATATATATCAATACATTGGGTTCCTTTATAAAAACAATTAATACTACCATAAGAATCAAGGTTAAAACATTGATAAATCCAGCGTATTTGTAGGATGAAACTTGGATATAGGTATCTTTATTAAGATCTACTTCAATTTCTGGAGAAGAGTACAAATGGTGCTTCATCTTGAAAGTATATTTTCCTTTCGGCAAGTCTTTGACGAATTTTTCACCGCGTTTGATTCCTCCAACGTTTTGCCCATTCACAATAATGGAATAGGATTGAAATATACCAGCTAGTTGTGTAGTACGTTCAAAATATAATTTGTGCATAGCTTTTTATTTTACACATGCTTGCCAAATTGCAGTCTTTGGTGCTGGTGCAGTGAGTGTCATTTTTTCTTTGGATACTGGATGAATGAATTCTAACTTTCTTGCATGCAGAGAAATTGATCCGTCTGGATTACTCCTTTGAGAACCATATTTTAAATCTCCTTTAATTGGACAAGATATAGAAGAAAGTTGAACTCTTATCTGATGATGTCTACCTGTTTTTGGATGGACTTCTAATAGATAATGGGTGGCTAGTTTCTTTTTGACTTTATAAGTCAACTCTGCCAGTAAAGCCCCATCAACGGCTTTTTTATATGCCTTTGATTTGTTAGATTTCTCATTCTTGGCAAGATAATGTTTCAAAGTTCCAGAAGCGGACTGCGGTTGATTTTTAACGATAGCCCAATAGGTTTTCTTTACAGCTCTATTTTTGAACTGTTCATTCATCCTTGCTAGTGCTTTACTTGTTTTAGCAATTAAAACAAGTCCACTTACGGGTCTATCGATCCTATGAATAAGACCAGCAAAAACCTGTCCTGGTTTATTGTATTTTACCTTTAAAAAGTCTTTTACTTCGTCAACTAGTGGTTTGTCTCCAGTTTTATCTCCTTGGCAAAGAATACCTGCATATTTACTTACAGCTATAAGGTGATTGTCTTCAAAAACGACTTCAAAATTATAATTCTTAGTGTTCTGCTTCATATTTTACGCCAGCGAAAATAGCTACTTTAAGGTGGTTTTCATTAGGAGGAATCGGACAAGAGTATTGTTCACTATATGCACAATATGGATTATAACTCAAATTGAAATCCAAGGCATAGGAATCTCTACCAGGTTCGTTCAGATCAAGATATCTACCTGCACCATAGGAGCCATATCCATTGCTGTAATCTTTGAAGGGTAGAAAATAATGAATATCAGAAGCATGTACAGATTTATAGACTACTAATGAACAGAGTGTATCATTGATTGAGAAATGTAATTTTGCAAATCGTAGATAGTCTCGAATTTCTCCCGTATTGGTGTTCAATTTTATGGTGTCAGGATTTTCTATTTGCTCTACTTTAGCGTCAATCAGATAATGTAAATCAAGGTCATAATAAGGAAGCCCTTCAAAATTGGATTTTCCCTCTTCAGATAAGGGGCTTTTATTTGATTTAAAATACTGGTTGGTTTCAGCTCTTTTGTTCTCAATAAATTTAGTATACATCTCACCATCTGCCTGGGCATTTTGACAAGCGTATTGACATAGAAATAGGCAGCCTACAAGGAAAGAAATAAATAGTTTTTTCATAATTATTTAACCTTAAAATCTATTAGTTTTTCATCGAATAAAAATCCTTCAAGACGGTCGTCAATTTTTACTGGGCCAACACCTGCAGGAGTTCCTGTATATATTAAATCTCCTTTTTTCAAAGTGATGAATTGAGAAATATGTGCTATTATTTTATCGATACTGAAAATCATATCAGTAGTATTCCCTTCTTGCACAACCTCTCCATTTTTCAGTAGCTTAAAGATAAGGTTTTTCCCTTCAAATTTGGTTTTATCTACAAACTTTCCAATAGGGGCAGAACCATCAAAGGCTTTGGCTTTTTCCCAGGGAAGTCCTTTTTCCTTGCATTCTTTTTGGATATCCCTCGCTGTGAAATCAATCCCTAAACCAATTTCACTATAATAGGTATGAGCAAATCTTTCTGAAATGTGTTTTCCAACTTTATTAATTTTAACTACTACCTCCAATTCATGATGGATATCTGAACTAAAATCAGGTAGAAAAAATATATTTCCAGGACGGAGAATAGCAGAGTCAGGTTTTAGAAAAAATACAGGCTCCTTTGGTACCTCATTTCCTAATTCTTGAGCATGCTTTGCATAGTTCCTTCCGATGCAGATTATTTTCATTTCAATAGATTTTGTGCAAAATTGCAATTTTATTTCCTTTTATAGTCTATAAAACGATGTTTAGCCCTTAGTTTTTTTCATTTTTCATTAAATTACCCTCGTTCTTTCACTGCTTTTAACATTCACCAACCATGCTTTGGTGTATTATTTGTAGAGACTTGTTACATTTGTTAGAAAGGCATACAAATGTCTTTTGACCTTGGTTATCGATACTACAGAATGTTTTCACCATTCTCAAGAAATAAAATTACATGAAGAAAATTATTTTACCAGCATTATTGTTAGGATGTGGATTATTCTATTTAAATGCCCAAAATCAGCCATCAAAGAGTGAACCAGAAGGTAAAAAAGGCTTTATTCAAAGCTTGGTGATGAGTACCTTAAGTAGATCACATTTTGCACCTGTTTCTATAGATGATAACTTCTCTAAGAAAGCATTCAATGAATATCTTGATCGCGTAGATTATAATAAATTGTTTCTATTTCAATCTGATATAGACGAATTGAAGGAATTTGAATTGATGATTGATGACCAAATCATGGGACAAAGGGTCGATTTATTTGAGAAGGTAAATAGCATCATTGAAGTGAGAGAAGCTGAGGCGAAGGAACTTTATAAGGAGATTTTATCAAAGCCCTTTTATTTTGATATTGAAGAAGAAATTGAGACGGATGCCGAGAAATTAAACTGGGTGAATTCTAAATCTGAATGGAAAGAAAGATGGCGAAAGAGATTGAAAGCAGCCACTTTAAGTCGATTGGAAGGGAAATACAGAAATCAACAAGAAAAGTTAGAGAAGGATTCTGAAACGGAAGAGAAATCATTTGAATTCCTTGAAAAGAGTGCTAGAGAAAAGACACTTAAAGGAAATGAAAATTGGTTTGACCGTCTAGCTAAACTTAAAGAAGAAGATAAGTTTGAGATGTACATGAACAGTATGGTGAATATTTTTGATCCACACTCTGTTTATTTTGCACCAAAGTCGAAAGAGAATTTTGACATTTCTATGTCAGGTAAATTAGAAGGTATTGGAGCGAGGTTATCTCAATCTGATGGCGAGATAAAAATATCTGAAGTTATTCCTGGTAGTCCTTGTGATTTGCAAGGTGATTTGGAAGTGGAGGATATCATTTTAAAGGCAGCTGAAGAAAATAAAGAGGCAACAGATTTATCTGATATGTTGTTGGATGAAGCTGTTCAATATATAAGAGGTAAAAAAGGAACGACTGTTCGATTGACAGTTAAAAAAATAGATGGATCACTACAAGATATTGATATCGTACGTGATGTAGTTGTCAATAGAGAGACCTATGCTAAATCGGCTTTAATAGAGAAAGAGAACAAAACTTTCGGTTATATTAAATTGCCAAAATTCTATGCAGATTTCCAAAACCGTGGAGGAAGGAATTCATCTGGAGACATGGAAAAGGAGATTCTGAAATTGAAGAAGGAAAATGTGGATGGTGTATTGATTGATTTACGTTCAAATGGGGGAGGATCTCTTGAAGATGTAGTTAAAATTGCCGGTTTATTTATTGATAAAGGTCCTATTGTCCAAGTAAATGCTGGTAAATCAAATAGAGTGAAAAAGGATGTAGATCCAAAGATTTATTATGATGGACCTTTGGTTATTATGGTAGATAAGTTTTCAGCTTCAGCTTCAGAAATATTAGCTGCGGCTATGCAAGATTATGGAAGAGCAGTTATTGTGGGATCTGAGCAAACTTTTGGTAAAGGTACTGTTCAGCATTTTATAGATTTTGATAGACAAATAAATGCTTATCATCAATTTAAACCGATGGGATCCCTTAAAATTACAGCACAGAAATTTTATAGAGTGAACGGTGGATCAACCCAAATAAAAGGTGTTGAGTCTGATGTAGTATTGCCAGATAACTATTCTTATATTGATTTGGGAGAAGGAGAAAGAGATTTTGCCATGGCTTGGGATCAAATCGATGCTGTTAAATACTCATCAAAGGATGATGTTGATGGACAACTGAAAGAAATAAAAAAGAATAGTAAAAAAAGAGTCGCTAATCACAATTCATTTGCAATTATTGACGAACATGCCAAGGATCTGAAAGCTAGAAAGGACGACAGTAAAGTAACCTTGTCTTGGGAAAAGTATTTGGTGGAGCAGGCAGAAATAAAGGCAAAGAATAAAGAATTAAAAGAGAGTAAAAAGAACAGAGAATTATTGGAAGTGTCCAATATGGAAACAGATATGTCCTCTATCAATTCAGATAGTACTTTTATCAAATTGAATGATAAATGGATTAAAAGTCTTGAGAAAGATATTTATCTTGAAGAAGCCGTAAAAGTTTTGATGGATATTAAGTAAGAAGTTCTCAAAGGAAAAGAAATCCCCTAGTTCACACTTGGGGATTTTTTTTGTTTTTAAATTGGAGGGGAACATGTGAAAAGTCATCTATTAGTTTTATTAATAAACTTAATTTTGAACAAAATTTAAGGAAGGATGGGATTAGTATCAGCAGATAAAGAAAGGTTGGATAATCTTCTTAAAAAGATTGAAGAAAAGACTGCTAACTTTTTAGGGTATCCAGTATCTAAGGATTTTGATTACGAGGAATTGATACCATTTTTACAATTTCCTATGAACAATTTGGGAGATCCATTTGTTGATTCTACCTATGGTGTAGATTCTAGGGAAATGGAAAAGGATGTTCTTCTATTTTTTGCTCAATTGTTTAGGGCAAATAAGAATGATTGGTCCGGATACGTTACCAATGGTGGTTCAGAAGGTAATTTATATGGTTTATATCTTGCTAGAGAACGTTATCCAAAAGGAATGGTTTACTATTCTGAATCTACACATTATAGTGTTCAAAAGAATATTCATTTATTGAATATGCCTAGCATCGTAATTCGTTCTCAAGCTAACGGCGAGATGGATTATGATGATTTAAGGGAAACGATTGGCCTTCACAGAAATGTACCAGCTATAGTTTTAGCAAATATTGGTACAACAATGACAGAGGCAAAAGATGATGTTAGAATAATTAAAACTATTCTTAAAAAATCTGCATTGAAACATCATTATATCCATAGTGATGCTGCCTTGGCAGGAACTATTTGTGCCTTTGTTGAGCCTAGACCAGCCTTTGATTTTGCTGATGGAGCAGATAGTTTGGCTATTAGTGGACATAAATTTATTGGTTCTCCTATTCCATGTGGAGTGGTCATTGTGAAGAAATCTAATAAGGATAGGATTGCACTTTCCGTGTCTTATATTGGAAGTTCAGATACCACCATTACTGGTTCTAGGAATGGACATAGTCCTTTGTTTTTATGGTATGCCATTAGAAAAATGGGAATGGATGGTCTTAGAAAAAGAGTGGAGGGAGCATTGGCAATGGCTAGTTATGCAGAAGAGAAATTAAAAGAAGTAGGGGTAGCTGCCTGGAGGAATCCAAATGCGATTACGGTAGTATTTCCTGCCCAACATGACTTTGTAAAAGAAAAATGGCAATTAGCTACCGAAGAAGGTCAAACTCATATTATTTGTATGCCGAATGTGACAAAGGGACAAATAGATGAATTGATAAAAGATATTATTGCCCATCCTGTTGAGAAATTAGTATCAGATAGCGATTGGTAGATTACCGCATTATAAATAAAAAAAGGTCCTTCATTTTGAAGGACCTTTTTTTATTTATTCAATGATTAAATATGTAATGCTTATTACCCTTGAACCAGCCGTGCTATTTAAATTTTAGAAATCTCAGTTGAAATTTAATGCCTAGGTTAAGTTATGTGCATTATTGCTTCCATTACAGCCCAAGAATTCCCCCTTGATTGTGCTTGACCATATTGTGTATTGACAAGAAGTAGTCAGGTGGTTAGTAGAATGACCTTTTTCTGTTATATGGATTCTTTGAATTATTAATTCTGGAGCAATGATACGAACTACATGTTCTGCTAGGAGGTTAATATCGTCAACCAGTAGTGTATGTAGGGGGATGTAGGAGGCTTTATGCATTTATGTTTAGTTTATATATGGAAAGCGAATAGAAAGCTTTTCAATGAAATGTTTGGTGGAATGAAATAAAAGTGATATTATTGTGATATCAAAATGATATCAAATTAGATTATAAGAATTATAAAAACGATTGGAGTTGATTGATGGTGAAAGGACTTTCGTTTTTAATCCGTGGAGAAGGAGAAGTGGAGAAGGAGGAGTTTCCTATACTGAATTGGGATAGGTTAAATATTATATTATGGCAAAAAAGAAATCATTTGTTCTAAGGATTGATCCTGACGTTTTTAACAAAATTGAAAAATGGGCGGATGATGAGTTTAGAAGTGTAAACGGTCAATTGGAATGGTTGATTCACAAAAGTTTGAAAGATGCTAGTAGGGCAAAAACTACTAGAAAAAATAAATCAAGTGCAGAACAATAGCTTTCTCTATCTGCCAAAAGTCCCGATGCAGCGCATGCATGGGGACTTTTTTTTACCAAAATTTTAATTGGATTAACTTCGCATATTTAATTTTACAAAGAATACTGTAAAGGATTGTTCTTTGTTGGCATTGATAGCGAAACCAAATCCAATATCCTTATTACTATCCAGTTTTACTTTGGCCTCTACCTGAGCAGGAATACCTAGGCTAGTGTATTTGTTTTTATCTCGACTATTGCTAATTTCTTGTCCTGAAACGAGTGCAATACCTGTAGATACGGCAATCTTGAAATTTCTTCCTTGAGATAGCCATCCCATCATCAAGGCTATTTCACCATTATGGTCTTCATGCTCCTCACCATTTAGTGATAATTCCACTTCTCGGTTTAAAATCAATCTTAGTTTGTAGAAATGGTTTGGCTGTAGATGAGTAATATCAAATATTCCAGAAACTCCAGAAATTTGATCTGCACTAAAGGTCCCAGCTCCCAATCCGAATACAAGTTTTTGGGATTTGTTGGGTAATTGGGCCCCAAGTGGTAAAGAAATTAAAATAACGAATAGTAATTGAAGCAGCTTTTTCATAGCGTCAATTGTTTACGTTAGTTCCATAAATGTACAAAAAATCAGTAAGATGGTCGAATAATGTTGATGTTTTGTTGATTTAAGTTATTGTGTTAAAGGTTGTTAAGTTGTTTTGTTTATGATTGTTGACTATGTTGTTTATCAGGATATGAAATTGAAAATAGAGCATAATTGAAAGAATAAACTACCTTCAAAAGGGGGTATTTACCATTATAATGGTATTGTAACATTTCTAGATAACTGAATAGTTATTTATGTTTTTATAAGGTCTATTAAATTTTAATTGTGAAGTGAGAAGATAATCCCTAAGATGTCCAAATAATACCAAGGTTTTAAGAAGTTAATGTTTTAAATTAGTGTCATTAAAATAATCTTCTTTCTACAATTGTGATATGAATAAAACTGTTGTATTACCCACATCAGATCTGCCTAGAATAGTTATAGTTGGTGCTGGTTTTGCTGGTCTAAAATTGGCGAAAAAATTAGCAAATAAGAAATTTCAGGTAGTGCTCATCGATAAAAACAATTTTCATCAATTTCAACCACTATTTTATCAAGTAGCCACCTCTGGATTGGAACCTAGTGCTATTTCCTTCCCTTTGAGAAAAGCACTACAAAGAATTCCAAATGTAAAATTCCGAATGGCGGAATTGGTAGAAGTTCACCCAAAAGAGAAATATATAGAGACCAATATAGGGAACATCAGTTATGATAAATTGGTGCTGTCCTTTGGAGCAACGACCAATTTTTTTGGAATGAAAGATTTCGAAAAATATGCTATCCCGATGAAATCAGTTTCTCAAGCCATTTATCTACGGAATACCATACTAAATCGTTTTGAGCAGGCAATTAATGAACGAGATAGAGAGAAGCAAAAGGCATTGATGTCAGCGGTGGTAGTAGGAGGTGGTCCTACTGGTGTTGAATTGGCTGGTGCTTTGGCTGAAATGAAAAAATACATCCTACCAAAGGATTATCCAGATATTGATCCAGAATTGATGCAGATTCATCTGGTAGAAGCTAATCCCAATTTGTTAACAGGTTTTGCGGAGAAGTCAACGTCAAAAACCTCAGAATTCTTGAAAGAATTAGGAGTTAAAGTACATCTAGCTACCAAGGTGTCATCCTACGATGGAGAGCAAATACAAATTGGAGAAGAGCTTATCCAAGTTAAAAATTTAATCTGGGCTGCTGGGATTTGTATTCCAAAAATTAAGGGTATTCCTGAGTCGGTATTCCATAGAGGGGGAAGATGGAAGGTCAATTCATTAAATGAGGTTGATGAGATGAACAATGTGTATGCGATAGGAGATATGGCTTATATGGAAACAGGAAAATTCCCTAATGGACATCCTCAGGTAGCTCAGGTTGCTATTCAACAAGCAAATAACTTGGCCAATACACTGATTAAAGGAGAAAAGACTGCTAAGGATTTTAAATATAGCGATAAAGGATCTATGGCAACTATAGGTAGAAATTTGGCTGTAGCCAATCTACCGGGTATTAAATTGCATGGTTTTACAGCTTGGTGTTTATGGCTGTTTGTTCATTTGATGTCCATTTTGGGTACAAAAAATAGAATGTTTGTGTTTATCAATTGGATGTGGAGTTATTTCTCATACGATCAATCGCTAAGATTGTTGATTAAGCCATTCATAAAAGATGATACCTTGTCCGATAAATAGTGACTAAATTATATAGTACAATGAAATAAGAGAATCCCTATCACTTCGATAGGGATTCTTTCTTTTTTAATAGAAAATAATAATCCCTGTGTGTTACTTGTTATTGACTTAGGAAATCCTACTTCCTAATTTTGTTTCAAATAATAAAAAAGAAAGAGTCCTGAATATAAAGTGGCAATATTATATATTTAAAAATTGAATTAAGCTAACTTAAATTTATTCAAAATGAAGTGCTTTTCTGGCTGGATAGTTCTTATTTGTTTGTGCTTTAGAGTGATCAATTGTATTGCACAAATGGCACCCTCTAGCAGTCAAAATTCATCTATCAATAGTGGAATTTTTAATGACGGTCTATACAGTGATTTTTATAGTTTAAATTCTATCGATACAGTTTACCTCAATTTTTCTCAAAAGGATTTTGAGAGAACCCTTAATGATGGCTATTACTCTTATGAACTGCTTTATGCTGAATTGGTTTATAAGAATGTGGTCTATGATAGTGTTGGAGTTAGTTATAGAGGAAAGACATCCTACAGGATGAATAAAACGCAAAAGAAATCGTTCAAAATTTCTCTTTCTAGCCATTTCAAAAAACAAAATATTCAAGGCTATAAAACACTTCATTTAAATGCTAATTTGCACGATCCAAGTTATATGCGTGAAGTGGTGTACAGTTTGGAAAGTAATAGGCACACTTTGGGTCCTAGGTGTAATTTTAAAGTACTTGTGATAAACGGAGAGTCGTATGGTTTGTATACCAACCTCCAGGCGATTGATAAAGTATTAGGAAGAGAGATCTCTTCTTCAAAGTCTAATTGGTTCTTTAGGGCAGAATCAAAAAATACAGCATTTAAATCTGGAAAGTCTGATTTCGGAAAAGGAAAATCTAGTTTAAATTATCTAGGTGAGGATATTGAAAGTTATAAGCCATTTTATAATTTGAAAGGAAAGGAAAGTGATGTTGCTTGGCAAAACCTGCTTAAGCTAGCAAGGGTGCTCAATGAATTTTCTATTCATAATGATATTGAAAAATTATCTAAAGTATTGGATATAGATGAAGCATTGTGGTTTTTGGCTTATGAAATCATTTATCAAGATGAGGATAGTTATGTAAATAAAGGAGGTGCAGACTATTTTCTAATGTTCAATGAAAAATCGGGGAAGTTCGTTCCTATTGAGTACGATGGAAACAGCTGTCTAAACCCGGTGTATCAATGGCCTCCATATTTGAATGAAATTGATGAAAATCTGCCATTGATTCATCATTTGTTGAAGAATAATACCCTTAGGCAAATTTTCATAGCTCATGTGAGAACAATCTTGGAAAGGTCTTTTGTATCAGGTAAATTGGAAAGTGAAATTGATCAACTTGCTAAGCAATTACTTCCTTATGTTCAGACAGATCCTATGTCAATTTATTCTACGGAACTTTTCCAAAAGGAAATTAGTGTTGTGAAATCCTGTGTTCAATCACGAAAAGACTTTTACCTAAGGTTTAGGGAGTTTAATCAAAAGCTTCCTCAGGTTATGAAAGTAAAAGCTTTTAGTAAGAAATCAAATCCTTATGTCACGGTTAATGAAGTACCAATTATTGAAGTTAGCATAAAGACGAATGCAGTTGATATTGATCGAGTTTTACTTCATTATCGGAGGAATAAAATTGAAGACTTCAATAGAATTATTATGGATTCTATTCCTAATGGGATTGATTCATTGTTGAATTATATTTGTGAATTACCTCAATTAAAGGAAGTGGGAAATATTGAATATTTTATTGAGGTTATTTCAGGATTAAAGGATTCAGCAGTTGTATTTAATCCAGATGAAGGGAGTAAACACTTTTATCAATTACCAATACATTCCATTAGCTTCACTGGTAATAAAGGACTTAAAATTAATGAGATAATGCCTTATAATAGAGTTTGGAAAGATGAAAATGGTGAATTTCCAGATTGGATTGAACTGTATAACTCAGGTTCCGACACCTTATATTTAAATAACCATTTTGTTTCGAATGACACCAAGAATCCTAAAAAATGGAGAGTTCCAAAGGGTACTTATCTAGCACCAAATAGCGTTTTCTTAATGCCTTTGAATTCAATTAAAAAGAAAAGAAAAAAAGGAAATAGTAAGAGGCTTTCTAATAAGGGAGGTCATGTATTTTTGTCAAATAAAAGAGGGATCCAAGATGAAGTATTTTATCCAAGTAAGAAGTCTAATCAGTCTTACAGTTTAAGAAAAAATGGTCTTTTTAACTGGGGAGAGATAAGCCTAGGTAAATTAAATCATTGATATAGATTGACCCATTTATAGAGTAAACAATTCTATAGGTTGAAATTATTTTGGACCTTATAAATTTTATTGATGCACATGAATTTATATTCATGGGCATTTTTTATTTAATTTCTCTGTGGTAATAAGTGAAGCAATTCTCAATTATATATAGTCTTTTATCTTTTTTGAATTAGCTTTTACCTCTAAATAATCCTTTGTATCTTTGTTTGCTTTTTTAAGGCATTATTTTAGGCTGTCTAAGATAAAACCAACATTGTAAAAAGATCAGATTATGAAAAAATTCCTATTAGGATTATCCATACTTTCCTTAAATGCATTTGCTCAGGACAATTCAAAAGTACCTTATTCATTTGATGTTATTAAGCAAAATAAGGCTTTGGAAGTTTGTAGCCAGGGTATTACAGGTACTTGTTGGTCATTTTCTACTGCTTCTTTTTTGGAGTCTGAATTGGAAAGAATGGGATTTGGCAAGAATGATCTTTCTGAGATGTATATTGTGAAAAATGTATACAAGGAAAAAGCAATGAACTATGTCAACTACCATGGTAAAACCAATTTTGGTGAAGGTAGTCTTGCTCATGATTATTTGAATGCTGCCGAAAAGTATGGTTTAATGAGCTATGAAGCTTTTCCTGGTAGAGTTGCAGATGAAAAATATGACCACAGAGAAATGGCTTCAGTGTTGGAAGCCTATATAAAAGCTGTTGTTAAAAATGGGAAATTAACAAAGCATTGGAAGGATGGCTATGCAGCTGTATTAGATGCATATTTAGGTGCAGATGGAGCAGTCTCAAATTTCAATGGGAAATCTGTTAATCCAATGGATTTCAAAAAGGCCATTGGTTTTAAAGCCGCTGATTATATTACATTAACTTCTTTTACACATCACCCGATGGAGAAGGATATTATTTTGGAATTACCAGATAACTGGTCAAATGGATTTCATTATAATGTAGCCTTAGATGAATTAGAGGAAACAACAATTAAGGCATTAGAGGAAGGTTATACCTTAGTATGGGATGCTGATGTAAGTAATAAAGGATTTTCATCTAAAGAAGGAATGGCTATTGTTCCTAAGGTAAAGGAGGATAGCATGTTTGTTTATATGGGAGAGGAAATGGAAATTGATGCTGCCTATAGACAAGAGCTTTTTGAAGATCAAGAAACTACAGATGATCATTTGATGCATATCACAGGATTGGCAAAAGATCAAAATGGTGAGAAATATTTTATAGTAAAGAATTCTTGGGGTACTGAAAGAGGAAGAGAAGGACATGAAGGATATCTATTTGTTTCTTCTGCCTACTTTAGATTAAATACAATTTCAGTTACGCTACATAAATCAGCACTTGAGCAAAAATAATAATGGCTAAAGAAAAAGACGACTATAAAGGCTTGATAGCCGAATTGGAGAAATTAACCTGGCCAAGGTTATATTTATTCAAATTTATAGTAAATGCAGACAATCATAAGGTGGCTCAGGTTCAATCCTTGGCTAGTACAGAAACTGCAGAAATAACTTTGAATACTTCCAAAACTGGAAAGTTTGTTAGTGTTTCAATAAAGGAGGTAATGATTTCCCCTGATGAAGTTATTGCCAAGTACAAAAAAGCGACTGAAATAGAAGGTCTTATTGCGTTATAGTATGAATAAGAATTTTGAGAAAATTCTAGATCAAGAGATTTTCAAAATAATTAGTGAGGTAGCAGAAGAGCTATCCATGCCTTGTTTTGTAATAGGTGGTTTTGTTCGAGATCATATTCTTCGGAGAAAGGATCCTAAAGATATAGATATTGTCTGTAAGGGAAGCGGGATAGATTTTGCACATGCAGTATCAAAAAAAATAAACCCGAAACCTCATGTGTCCTATTTCAAACGATTTGGGACAGCCATGCTGAAGTATGGTGATTGGGAGATTGAATTTGTTGGTGCTAGGAAAGAGTCCTACCGATCTGATTCTAGAAAGCCTATCGTAGAAGATGGCTCGTTGGAAGACGATCAGAAAAGAAGGGATTTTACCATCAATGCACTTGCAGTATCATTAAATAAGGCGGATTATGGAGAATTAGTAGATCCATTTAATGGGTTGGAGGATTTGAAAAATGGAATTATTCGTACTCCTTTAGATCCTGAAGTGACTTATTCTGATGATCCACTGAGAATGCTTCGTGCCATCCGTTTTTCTTGTCAATTGGGATTTCAAATTGAGGAAGCATCCTTGGCTGCAATTGAAAAGACAGCTGATAGATTGTCTATCATTTCTCAAGAGAGAATAATAGATGAAGTCAATAAAATGATTCTTACTCATAGAGCTTCCAATGGATTTAAATTGATGAGTAAAACTGGATTATTGGTCCAGTTTTTTCCTGAATTTGAAAAGTTGCGAGGGGTTGAGTTTATAGATGGGAAAGGACATAAGGACAATTTCTACCATACCTTGGAAGTATTAGATAATTTATCAAGTAATAGTGATGATCTTTGGATGAGATGGTCTGCATTATTGCATGATATTGCCAAACCACCAACTAAGCGTTTTGAGAAAAAACATGGTTGGACATTCCATGGTCATGAATTTTTAGGAGCGAAAATGGTTCCTGGAATATTCAAACGTTTGAAATTGCCATTGAATGAACACATGAAATTCGTTCAGAAATTGGTAAAGCTCCATTTAAGGCCAATTGTTTTAGCGAAGGATATAGTTACCGACTCTGCTATTCGAAGGTTGTTATTTGATGCTGGGGAGGATATTGATAAACTACTTCTACTTTGTGAAGCTGATATCACTACCAAGAACGATTTCAAGTTTAAAAAATACAAGGATAACTACCTTTTAATTCGTCATAAATTAAAAGAGGTTGAAGAGCGTGACAGTATCCGAAACTGGGAACCACCTATTAGTGGAGAAGTAGTTATGTCTACTTTTAATATGGGGCCAGGGCGCAATGTAGGAATACTTAAAGCTGCAATTAGAGAGGCCATCTTAGATGGTGAAATTCCAAATGAATACGATAAAGCTTTTAATTTCATGCTAAAGAAGGCGGAAGAATTAGGTATTCAAAAAGCATAAGGTAATGGAGAAAGGGTATTTATTGAGATTTATTTTTGATAGTGAAAAAGAGGATGTTTACAAGGATATCCTCTTTAGATCAACTGATACCTTTAGTACAGTTCAAGATGTCTTGGTTCAAAGATTCGGTTTAGATATTGGTAAAACAGGCTCATTTGAATTGGCAGATGATGATTGGAAAACATTTGAGAAATTTGATCTTATAAAACATCGATTGTGTGATGCCATTTTTAGAAAAGGAGATCGATTGGTTTATACTTATGGTGAGTTTGATAGTTGGACTTTCCTTGTTGAGTTGTTGTCTCTTCATGAATTAAAACCAGAAATGATAATTCCAGCGATTATTGAAGAGTATGGTATGTTGCCAGATCAACAAGATTCTGAAGAATACAATCCCGATAATTACCTGGTTCAAAATAGTAAAACAACTTATAAGGAGAAAGCTGAAGAAGAGGAAGAAGAAGATGGGGAGGATCTTTCCAATGATAAGGATATTTGGGAGTTCTTTTAGAATTAATTCGTAATTTTAATAGATAAGAACCTGCTTTATGTATCCAAAAATAATTCTATTTGATGGTCAGTGCAATCTATGCAATGCCGCTGTACAATTTATTATCAAGAGGGATAAAAAGGATCATTTTAGGTTTGCCTCACTACAATCAGAATTTGGGCAAAAGACCTTATCTAGATTACACCTATCTACAGCTGAATTTGATTCCTTTATTTTATTAGAAGGGGATAGCGTATTCCAAAAATCTGAAGCGGTATTAAAACTGTTGAACTCCTTTTCATTTCCGTGGAGGTTGATGAAGGTTTTCTGGTTGGTTCCTCAATCAATCAGGAATTATATATACGACAAGGTGGCATCCAATCGATATAGACTATTTGGTAAACGAAATCAGTGTATGGTGCCAAGTCCTGAATTACAAGAAAAATTTCTCTAAATATTCAGCATGCTCAATAGAAACAATAAATACTGGATACTATTCATTTGTTTAGCCATGGACTTAGTAGGAATGATAAGTTATATAATTCCTGGTATTGGTGAGTCGTTAGATATTGTTTGGGCGCCTATAGCTACTTATGTAATGTATAAATTGTTTGGAGATAGAATAGAGGGGAAGATAGGGGCAGTTATTACTTTATTTGAGGAGTTATCATTAGGTTTTGACTTTGTACCCTCGTTTACTATTACCTGGATTTTTATATACCTAATAAAGTCAAAAAAGAATCAAATTAGTATTTAGGATATTTCCCTTCTGGAAAGTAGTTCAGTAGATTTTTCATCATTTCATCCCTTGCCATTGCTTTCAGTTTAGGGACATCGTCAATTGTCATTCCTTTTGTTTCGATAGGTTGAGATATATAATTAATTGCTCTACCAGGGCGAATGGCAAACCAATTATTACTTGGATTCAATCTTCCTGCATTTATGAATGTCATGACAACCAAGGGGCGTTGTGTTTCTATTGCAAGTCTAAATGCTCCACTTTTAAAAGGGTAAAGTAGTTTTTGAGTTTGAAAAATTCCACCTTCTGGAAAAAGAAATAAAGAATGGCCATTTTGAACCGTTCTCAATATATTTATGAAACTACTCTTTCTTGCATCAGCACAACTTCTGTCTACTGGGACATGAGCCAATTTTCTAGCAAAATAACCTATAAGTGGCCATTTAAACATTTCTGCCTTACCTAAGAATTTGGTATCAGCATTGGATAATATTATGGCCAAAATGATATCTAAATATGAGCGGTGGTTTGCTATAAAAATATAGTTTCCTTCTTTGTAAGTAGCCTTTCTTCCTTTGTATAATGGGATAATACCCATGAATAATGATGCAAGAAAAAAAGTATTTTTAACTAATTTTCCTGCCAATTTTATTGCGCTATCTGATTGTAATAAAACCAATATCATGACAAAAGGAGAAAATAGTGCTAAAATGCTAAGGATAACAAGCACGGACCAAATAGTCCAGATGATATCAAATAATCTATTAATTATCTTTCTCATCTAGGAAGGGTTGAATTTGGTATGGTGAAAGTTTAGATTCTTCAATTAAGTTTGCTCTAATTGCCTTTTGAATGATCATTTCAATCAATTGATCTTCTCGATCAGTTTCAGGGCTATATACCATTTTTAAATCACTATCGTAGAATTTAGCCATTCGCTGCCAGAAAAATGCTGTGAAACCACCTCGATATGTTTTGATTAATTCATGCGTTGTGATTTGGGTATTTCGGTTTATGAGTTTAATCAAAACTCGGCCTTCACTTCTGGTTAATTTTTTTAACTGTGCACTAAATACCTCTTTTACCCACCTTTCTTTCTTTCTGGTATATTTTCTTCTTTTCCTTCTTTTAGAAATTTCTTGGTATTTTGAAGTAACCTCTACAAATAAATCACTGGCTTCTAATGCGTAGGGATAGACTTTTAATACTTTTCTTCTTAGTCGATAATAATCTTTCTTTTCATCTTTAGAGATGGGTTTGAAATCGATGAGTAGAATTTCCTCTAGGAAAGAGACATAGGTGCTCTCTAATGAATCATCTATGATAACATAGTCTAACGTGTCAGAATACTCAGTAGAAGACTGTAAACTATCCACTTGCCCCTTTACTGATAGGGTAGCACCAATAAGGATCAGAAAAAAAGAATATTTGATCAAATGATTTTTCAAGCTTTTTAAATTAAAGAAAGGAAAAATTGGGGCCGAAGCCCCAATATATAAATTAATTTAAACGATTGGTTTTCCAATTACTTCTTCCATTTTGAAGAAGTTGACCATTAGAAGTCGCTTTTTTTGCTTTTTCCTTGAATAATTGACTAGAAATGATTGCTGCTATTTCAGCTTCTTCTTCATCAAAAGTGGATAATTTTTCTGGGCTGAAATGTTTTTCAACAAAGTGAGTGTCAAAATCACCTGAAACAAAACTTGGATGATCCATTACAAACTCAGCAAATGATAGGGTAGTTGTAATTCCTACAATTTCATAATCTTTAATAGCCCTAACCATACGTTGAATAGCCTCGGTTCTATTAGCTCCAAAGGTAACTAGTTTGGAGATCATCGGATCATAATAAATTGGTATATCCATTCCTTGTTCAAAACCATCATCCACACGGATTCCAGGTCCACTAGGACGCATATATTTTGTTAATTTTCCAATATCAGGTAAAAAATTATTTAATGGATCTTCTGCATAGACTCTAACCTCCATAGCATGACCAATAATTTCTAGGTCTTCTTGTTTAAATCCTAATTTTTCTCCTCTAGCAACTTTAATTTGTTCTTTTACAAGATCTTTACCGGTAATCATTTCAGTAACTGGATGCTCTACTTGTAAACGAGTATTCATTTCTAGGAAGTAGAAATTATTATTCTCATCCAATAAAAATTCAACAGTTCCAGCACCAATATAGTCACAGGCTTTGGCTACATCAACAGCACAAGCACCCATTTTTTGTCTTATATCCTCAGTAAGAACTGAAGAAGGGGCTTCTTCAATTACCTTTTGATATCTTCTTTGAATAGAACATTCTCTTTCAAATAAGTGAACTACATTTCCATGTTTATCAGCAAGAACTTGGATTTCTATATGGCGAGGAGATGCAATGTATTTTTCAATAAATACAGAACCATCACCGAATGAAGATTTAGCCTCACCCACAGCTCTTTCCATTTGCTCTACGAAATCCTCTTTTTTGTAAACAACACGCATTCCTTTACCTCCACCACCGGCGGCGGCTTTGATTAAAATTGGGAATCCAATTTCTTGTGCAATTCCTTTGGCAGCCTCAATATCTGTAATGGCATGATCAGTACCAGGAACCATAGGGATATTATAAGCTTTTACTGCTTTTTTTGCAGCCAATTTGTTCCCCATAACCTCCATAGATTCTGGAGCGGGACCAATAAAGCATAATCCTGCATTTTCAACGTCTCTAGCAAAATTAGCATTTTCAGAAAGGAATCCATATCCAGGATGAATACCATCTACACCTAATTCTTTACAGACTGCTATGATTTTATCACCCAATAGGTAGGATTCAGCAGAAAGTGCTGGTCCTATACATACTGCCTCATCAGCGTAATGTACATGAGGAGATTGTCTATCTGCTTCTGAGTAAACTGCTACGGTGCTAATTCCCATTTCTTTAGCAGATCGCATAACTCTCAGTGCAATTTCTCCTCTGTTGGCTATAAGTATTTTCTTCATTTTGTCAAATTTCCTAAGCACGCAAGATAAGGATTTTGATGAAAGTATAAAAGGAAACGAGAGGCTTTGCCAATGGATAAAATACCCTTATGTGGACTTGGGTAATTGTTCTATTTGTGCGTTAATTATTTTCTACCGAAATCAGCAGGGATTTCACCCCATTGTTTTGTTTCCCACTTGTGAATTGGGTTATTGAAACGGTTGTTTTGAAGCCAGGTTTCCGCACGATGAATGAGTTCAAATATCTTGGCGTTTTTATTGGTTTTTTTTAAAAGTGACTTGCAGACTCTTTGATTCACCCAGGAGATAGCCGTTCTGGAATCAGAATAGATGGGCAGATTTGATTTATTTGATTTTAAAAAGGCTAGTGCATGGACCAGTGCTAAAAACTCACCTACATTATTGGTTCCTTCTTCAAGTGGTCCAATGTGAAAAATTACTTTGCCAGTTTTGAGGTGAACCCCTCTATATTCCATGATTCCAGGATTTCCAGCGCAAGCAGCATCTACGGCTAGAGAATTCCTTTCGATATGGGAGGGTAGATCCTCTAAATTAGGCTTTCCGTTGTCTTTTTTGGATTTCCCCCAATGTTTTTCAGCTCCTTCTTTGTAGGCTTTTTGAGCAAGCTCCATAGAGGGGTATGCTTTGTATTTTGCACCGGTAAATCCTTTGGTTAATTGAAGGCATTCATCCCAAGATTTTACAATTCCTGCTTTGTGCCCTTTCCAAATCACGTAATATTTCTGCTTTTTAGCCAAGCCTTTTCTTTTTTTTCAAATGTAAAGATTTATTCTTTTTATTTCCTGGAAATGAGTTCTCTTTTTGATGAATTTCGGCATTATTCAGCGAAGACATCTGCTCGTTTTTCTATCATTTATACTGTTGATTGACTAAAATATTGTTGGTGTTTACTAATATTAGTTTTTTGCAATAAACCTATTTTATCATTGCTTTCATGTTATTCATCGTTGAATATTAGTTGTTCAACGATTTAAGTTGTTTTTAGGTAATTTACGTTGAGGTTTTTTTCAAATAAAAATTTTGTTACGCAAGCATACAGTAAATTGTGTTCAAATAGTAACAGTGGTACAATATTCAGATTTTTACACTTGTTACATTGTTTTGTAATATGCCCTTAAGCTCTGTAAATAAGCTATTTATAATTGTAATTGCTTGTAAAAAATACTATATTTACATTGTTGAAAATTGTTAGATATGATAGTCTCCGAAATCCAAAAACTAACAGTTAGGAGGTCTATATCTTATGCGTATATCTTATCAATTATTAGTTTAAATATTTGTTTTAATCTTTTAATAATAGCTCCGTTTGCAAGTCATGCTGCAAATATTAATATAACAAGTGAATTTATATCCGAAGGGAATGAATTGAATGTGGGCTTAAACACAGGTATATTTAATAGGGTAGAAGAAAATTTCCTAGCTCCCGAACCAGAAGCGCCAGAGGCGTTGTCTGTTTCTTCACTAGATTCCGACACTTCGGAATTGAAACTAATTACTAAAGGTTCTTTTATTATTGATATGGGGTTTACTCCCCAATCAATAGGTAATGGGGTCAAGCCATATGGTTTGATCTACGCCTTAATTGAAAATCACCAGGTTCCGGTGGAATGGGTAATTAAAAACTCCAAAACCAAAGATGAAATTGATTTCAGCCATAATACAAAAGATTATGCTGGTGGTCCATTTATTATAAGAGAAGAGTTCCTCGATTCATTGGTAATGGTAGAAATTGCTGATTGGGAAGATACCCATGGTATATTGATTGATACAACCATTTCGGATATTTATGTTCCGGTAAGGGCAAGTTTAAGTGCTTTGCCTTTCTGGACCCTAGAAGCTAGTGGGGGGAGTGGTACAACAGGTAATACTTTTGATGATGCCGGTATCCCAAATACTGCCTATGAAGAAATTAGTTTAGACACGTTAAATGAATGTTCTTCAATATTGTTTACGGATCATGCCAATCAAAGTCCTGCTTGGTCAGATTATAGTAGATTATTTTCTTGGACCAGACCCATATTAAATGGTGGTAGAGCTGGTTGGATTGCAGCGATTGGTACGCCAGCTGAATTAATTGAAAATATTGAATTTGTCCTGACGGAACCCGATACTATAGATGATGTACCTTTTGCAATAGGAGATACTTTAAGATTGCGATTTTTGACAACAGGTGGTATGAAGGAGTGGAACTCTAGTACGGATGATCCTGTTGGTAAATATGTTCATCAATTCAATTCAAATGGAGAAATGCAATTTGTGGATTCTATTGATGCGCTTGGATTAGATGGAAATAATAAAGTATTTATTCCTGATTCAGTTAATAATTCTATTTGGAGAAATACAACCAAATTAGGTGTTTATGATGAAGGAAATCTTGGTGTAACCGGTAACGATGACGAAGAAGCTGGTATTATTGCCTACGGTCCCGCTAAAGGTGAAACTGGTGCAGGTGAGGTGTTATATTTAGGTAATTTCTCAAACACAGGTAATAATGCTTCCAAAAGAAATGATAGAGTTATAATGGAAAGAACGTTCTTCAATTTTAGTTTCTTGGCTGCGCATTCCAAAAATCCAAAGGTAGAAACGCATAATCTTTCAGCCTCCGTATCAAATGGTGATTCGGTTTCTGTAATGATCACAACAAATGAAGAAGACTCCGCAGAATATTTTTTCTCATGGGTAACCAATGGAACAGGGTTTTTTGATGATTCTACTTCTCAAAACCCTACTTACTTTTTTGGTTCATATGGTGACACTACTACAGTTGTAATAACTGTAAATATGATGGATAATTGTGGAAGAATTGGATTCCTATCTTTTCCAATATTTGTTGTACCTATTGCACCTGGTGGAGTGAAACCTAATTTGAATTTATGGTTAAAAGCGGATAAAGATGTTACGGCTGCTAGTCCTGTAACGTTATGGGAAGACCAAAGTGTAAAAGGGAACGATGCTATTGATGATGATGTTACCAGTGGCGGGACAGGACCAGAGCTTGTTGAAAATAGTATTAACTGTAATCCTGCTCTCCGGTTTGATAGCCTGGACGGTATGTATGTGCCTGGAGGATTACTTGGGGCTGGTGTAGTACCTGAATTGCATACTTTTATGGTGGCCTTTGAGGACGATACCTCTGAGGTTAAATGGTATTTCCGTGAATCTGCTACAGATAAATATAGTGTGAAAACAACACCATCTGAGATGGAGTTGAGCTCACCTGCTTTAACCTCTAGTGGTAGGTCGGCTGTTATGGGTGATAGTTTACCTTTTATTTCCACTTTTAACAGAGGTGCTGCAAGTTATGGTACCGGTGGGTCAAAAAATAAGGTAATTGCGCATAATGGTCTCGTAATAGCCGAAAATACAGATGCTACTGGAGTGACCGGTACTTCCTCTGATTTTGATATTGGTAATGCAATAAACGGTACATCCGGAGATACTGCTATTGGACCTAGTTTCAATGGTAATATTGCAGAGATTATATCGTATAATGGTGCACTTACTGCTGTTGAAATCAATAGAATTGAATCTTATTTAGCATTGAAATACGGTATTACTTTAGACCAAACAACTGCAACTGATTATACTGCTTCAGATGGATCTACAGAAATGTGGGATAAAGATGCTACCGGAGCAAGTACCTATGATAATGATATTGCGGGTATTGGTCGTGATGAAGGTTCCGATTTATCTCAAGTAAAATCTAAGTCTGTTAATTATGATGGAATAGTTCTTTTATTAGCAGAGGGTGAAGGTACCAATGCCGTGGATTCATTCATGGATATGGTAGATATGGAATTCTTCACCTTTGGTAATAATGATGGAGATGCTACTTGGACAGATACAGATGCTCCAACAGCACATAATATACTGGAGCGTGTATGGAAGGTGCAAGAAGTTGGAGAGGTAGGTACAGTGGAATTAACTTTCGATGTAGAAGATGTAGATTTTGATGTTCCAGATGTGATTTTTGGTGATACATACTATTTTGTACATGATACAGATACTGACGGATCTTTGGCAGATGAGACGCCAATGGCAATGACCGATGAAGGTGGTGGATTATGGAGTATTTCAGGAATTGATATCGATCATGGTGAGTTATTCTCTCTTGCAGTCCCAAGTGGAATTGTTTGGGATGGTAGTTCGTGGACAGGTGGTGCAAGTACTTTCGTCTCAGGTGGTCCTTCAGATGAAACAGAAGATGCTGTTAAACCTATGTTAATCATGGCTGGAGATACAGCGAAAATTACTGAAGAAATAGATGTTGCTAGCTTAACAGTGGATAGTAATGCTATTTTGGAAGTAACAGCTTCTCAATGTATGACTATTGGAGGTGCTGTAAGTGTTCATGATAGCGCAAGTGTTGTTTTGACAGCTACTAGTGATACTACTTATGCTCAATACCATGGTGAAGCCATGGCTAATACTACTGTAGAAATGATGTTGGAGCACTATGACTGGCATCAAATTGCATCACCTGTAAGTGGTGCAACTTTAGCGGATCTTCGTGCAGAAAATTCAGCAGGTGGTGACGGTTATATTGTTTACGCTGCTGATCATGTAATACCTTGGGGAGATACTTCTCAAATCAGATGGTATGAAACGCAAGACTATAACGGAGGGATAAACATTGGATATGGTACCGACTCCTCTTATAGTGATGCATTTGGTACCTGGTATGGTGGTAAAAGCACAGATGCTTTTGACGGAAGAGATGGTTATATGATTTTTGTGAATGCTACATTAACTCAAGATAATCCACTTCCTTTAAAATTGAAAATTACTGGAACAACAAATGATACGTCAAGATCAACTTCAACAGATATTGACAATTATGGATGGAAAATGGTTTCCAATCCGTACCCGTGTGCAATTGATTGGGAGACTATAGAAGCAAGGGTAGGTACTGCAACAAATGATAGTACTTATGATTTCTTGCCTACTGTAAGTATATGGGAGCCTGCAAACCAGAACTATGCTACTTATTTAGCAGATGGTTCTGGTACTTCAGGTGTTGCTGCCAATAATAACGGTACTGGGGTAGATTTATCTGTTGGAAATAGATATATAGCACCATTCCAGTCATTCTGGGTACAAAGGTCAGATCATGTTGGTGAGGATGATGGTTCTTCAGATGCAAAACTATTTACTGTTTTACCTACAGATAGAGTAGTATGTGAAAAACCGAAGCACTTTAAGCAGGGAAAACCTGAATATGCACTTATGAGAGTGCAGTTGACAACTGATGATAATCATTTTAAAGATGAATTATTGTTAAGATTTAGCCCTGAGTTTAGGAATAGTTATAGTACATCCAAGGATGCACATAAATTATCTTCTCCTAATGAAGATGTTGCACTTATTTCAACACGACTAGGAGGAAAAAGTCTGGTTATTCACAGTCGTTCATTGCCTGATGATAATACTATAATACCATTATGGACAAAGGCGAAACTTGGTGCCAATTTGAAAATGAAAATTACAAATAAACCTTCAGGATGGTCTACTTGGCTGGTGGAGACTTCAACAGGTAATACCTTCCCAATGGAAAATGGAGTGTTTGAATTTGTGAATTTTGATGAAAATAATAGTCATAGATTTAATTTAATAGTAAAAGAAGGATACAAGAAGCCTAATCCAATTAGTGCTAATGTCTTTACGCATGACAATAGTGTGGAGATTGTATTCGATTACCCTGGAATTAAAAAAGAGGTAGTTGTAAAAGATCTTTTAGGTAGAGTTATTTATTCAACAATAGTTGTTGATGAGGAGAGAATCCTTCTTCCTTTTAATGTGTTTGCTAAACAAGCTTATTTAATTCATGTAATTTCAAATGCCGATAGTAAATTATATAAAGTAATCCCCTAATATTATATTTCTATACGTTCTGATTGACAAAAGCCACCCTATTATAGGGTGGCTTTTTTTGTGCATTTATTTCTTTGGTACAATATGGTTTAAATAGTAGAATAAAAATTGATTTTATGACTAGTGAAAAATATTCATCTATTTCTGGCTGTTTAGTTAGTTAAGGCGTTAATGATTAGGTGTTTATTCTCTTGAATTGCATGGTTAGTGTTCAGAGAGGATGCTTTTTTTGTTTAACTGTAATATTTGAGTTTTGAGCTTTGTTTTTATGCAAACTGGCGATGAATAAGGTTTTGTGGATAAAATTTATTCAGTTTTGTTTTTGTAAAAACATTTGTTTTTGCCTTTGATTTAATAATTGTTAGTTGTTTAAACCTTTCAATAAAGGTTCTTTAATTGATTGAATTCAGAGCTTCTTGGAGTATAAATTTCTGATAATTATGTAATGATAGAAAGGTGTTGAATTATGATAGGTTTGTTTATAAATAGTATTTTTTGTAGAACAATTGTTCTAATTTTTTTCTTCTTGCACGTAACCGTTGAAGGACAAAGCTTGTCCAGTTTGGAGAGTTTGGTGATAGATGATGCTTCTGCCAATGGTCCTGATTTAGATAATAATGATGAATTTGGTACTTCAGTGGTTTCACTTGGAGATTTGAATGGGGATGGTGTGTTTGATATTGCTGTCGGTTCAGAAAAGGATGATGCAGGAGGTAAGGATAGAGGTATGGTTCATATTCACTTCTTAAGTGCTGACGGATCTGTTGACAGTAGTATGATTATAGATTATAGTACTTTAAATGGTCCTTCATTGGCTAATGGAGATAGATATGGTGCTTCACTTGCAAATATGGGGGATTTGAATGGTGATGGAGTAATTGATTTAGCGGTTGGTGCCTATAAGGATGATGGAGGTGGTGATAAGCAAGGAACCGTTCATTTACATTTTCTTAATGCTAATGGATCTGTTAAAGAAACGATTGAAATAAATTCAAATTTAAGTAATGGACCATTTCTCGGGGATAATGATGAATACGGTATTTCTATTGCAAATATGGGTGATTTAGACGGGAATGGTTATAATGATATGGCTGTTGGTTCTAGAAAAAATGATACGGGGGGTTCTGATAGAGGAGCCGTACATATTCATTTCCTAGACGAAGAAGACGGAGATATTGTTCTTTTAAATACCGTTAAATTTTCGAGTGATACAAATGATGGAGCCGCTTTGTCTGATAATGACCAATATGGTGTTTCAGTGGCGAATATTGGAGACCTAGATGGTGATGGTATAGATGAGTTAGCTGTTGGCGCTGATAAAAGGGATACAGGAGGAACGGATAGAGGGAGTATTTTTATACATTTTTTGGATATCGTTGGGGTGAATGCTACAATTACTTCAACAACATCTATTGCTCATGGAACTTCTAATGGACCTAGCATCTTGGATAAGGCTAGTTATGGTTCGGCTATTTCACTAATTGGTGATATGAATAGTGATGGAGTAGATGATATTGCAGTAGGTGCTTTCAATGATAGTCAAGAAGGAGAGAATTGGGGTGCTGTATATATCCATTTTATGAATACTAACGCTACCGTAGATAGTACTTGGAAGGTAAATAATACTACCACAGGTGATACATTGATGTCTAGTCCTCATGATCGTTTCGGAAAATCTCTTGCATTACTTGGGGATATGAATAATGACGGGGTAGTTGAATTTTTAGTAGGTGAGCCAGGAGATAGTGAAGAAGGAACTAAAAGAGGTGCTGTTCATATCATTTCCTTGAATGGAAGTATTGTTGTGGTAACTGAAGTTGTTTGGAATGGGGCTTTCTGGTCAGGTGGGGCCAGTACATTGGTTTTAGGTGGTCCATCTAACGAAATAGAAGATGTGACCAAGTCTATGACTATTGAAGCCGGTGATACTGCAAGAATAACGGAGGAAATAGTACTTGCAAGTTTACAGGTAGATAGTAATGCGATTTTAGAGGTTGCAGCATCACAATGTATGACCATTCTTGGGGCTGTAAATGTGCATGATAGTGCTATTGTTATTCTTACTGCCACGTCAGATTCTACTTATGCACAATATCATGGTGCAGCTATGGCGAATACCACTGTAGAAATGATGTTAGAGCATTATGATTGGCATCAAATTGCTTCTCCTGTTGCGGGAGCAACATTGGCTGATCTGAAAGCTGAAAATTCAGTAGGTGGAGATGGATACATAGTCTATGCATCCGATCATACAATAGACTTGGGAGACAGCTCTCAAATCCGATGGTATGAAACCCAAGATTATAATGGTGGGACAAACATAGGATACGGTGCCGATTCATCTTATAGTGATGCATTCGGTACTTGGTATGGTGGCAAAAGTACAGATACCTTCGATGGTAGAAACGGATTTATGATTTTTGTGAATGCCACCTTAACTCAAGACACTCCACTTCCATTGAAATTAAAAATTACTGGAACTACAAACGATACAACTAGATCTACTTCAACAGATATTGATAATTATGGTTGGACAATGGTGTCCAATCCATATCCATGTGCTGTTGATTGGGAGACCATCGAAGCAAGAATTGGAACCGCCACTAATGGCAATTCTTTTGATTTTTTACCTACAGTTAGTATTTGGGATCCAGCTAATCAAAATTATGCTACTTATTTAGCAGATGGTGCTGGTACTTCTGGTATTGCAGCCAATAATAATGGAACTGGAGTATCTCTTTCTAGTGGGGCACGTTACATTGCTCCATTTCAATCATTTTGGGTGCAAAGATCGGACTATGTAGGAGAAGATGACGGTTCTACTGATGCCAAAATCTTTAAAATGTTACCTACTGATCGTGTAAAATGTGAGAAGCCAAAACACTTTAAGAAAGCCGCTCCAAATTATGCTGTTATGCGGGTTGAGCTATCTAGCGATGACAATCACTATTCTGATGAGTTATTGTTAAGATTTAGTGAACAATATTATGATACTTATAGTGGCTCAAAGGATGCGCATAAATTGTCTTCACCAAATGAAGAGGTGGCTTTGATCTCAACTCGAATTGGAGGAAAAAGTCTAGTTGTTCATAGTAGATCCTTACCAGATGAAAATACAATTATACCATTATGGACCAAAGCTCAACCAGGAGCTAACTTGAAAATCAAGGTTAAAGATATTCCATCTGAATGGTCTGCATGGATTGTAGAGGTTTCTACAGGTAATACCTTTGAAGTAACCGATGGTTCATTTGAATTTGTCAATTTTGATAGAGGAAATAGTCAACGATTTAATCTTGTAGTAAAAGAAGGTTTTGAAAAACCTGAATTTGTGAAAGCAAATATTTTCACTCATGATAACAGAGTGGAGGTAGTGTTCGATTATCCGGGAGTTAAAAAGAAAGTAATCGTAAAAGATCTTTTGGGAAGAGTAATCCATTCAGTTGATGTTGTTGATGAAGAACTTATGAGTTTCAATTTTGATAAATTAGCTAAGCAAGCCTATGTGATTCAGGTAATTTCTCAAGTGAATAGTAAAATGTATAAAGTAATTCTCTAGTTTGTTATTGATATATTCTAAATAAAAAAACCGATGCCTTAATTAGCATCGGTTTTTTTTTATTAAAACATCATTTCATCTCCACCTTGAGATCCTGAAGGTCTTCCCCTTTTCTTCTTTTGATTGAAACGATAGGATAGTGATAGAGTCAGTGATCTTGGTCTCCATCTCATTTCCTGATATAAATAAAAGTCTGCTGTTTCTGTAGTCATTTGACGCTTTCGACTATTAAATACATCCGATAATCGAGCACTAAATGTCCAATTCTTTTGTGTGCCCAAATCTTTGTTTAAGCTAAGGTCCATAGAGTGCATAGCATCTGAGCTTCCTTGAAGTGTTTCTCTTTGTGATCTAAAAGAATATCTAGCTTGCAATTTCCAATGTTGAGGTAGACTGAAATTATTTGTCAGACTAAATCTATGAGATAAATCGTCTGTATCTTCTAGATTGAATTCTTCATAAGCTGAGAGCTTGTAATAATAACTAGATAAGCTAGCTCGGATATTGAACCATTTTGTGATCCGAGAAGTATAGAAAAATTCCACTCCAATATCTTGTCGGTCTGCTGCATTTTCTGGTTTAGTATGGGTACTATTGTCATCATTAAAAGTGGTCAGTCTTTGGATGACATCTGTTCTTATGTTGGTAAATAAAGCAGCTGTAAAACTTCCTTTTTTAGAATATCTCAAGTATTGCAATTCCATATTGGTGCTGTAACTTGGATCCAAGTCTGGATTACCACCAAAAATATCTTGGTTATTGGAAGTTGAGAAGAATGGCATAAGCTCATGGTATCTTGGTCTTCTTATTTTCCTAGTAATCCCCAGTTGCCACGATTCCTTTTTGTTTTGTTGGAAATTAAAATTTGCTGATGGAAAGAAGCCTGTGTATTCTTTTTCGTTTAAATCAGATTGATCGAGGGAAGTGTAGTCAACAGAGATATTTGAGTTTTCAGCTCTCAATCCTAATGTATATGAATACTTTTCATCAAGCTTATGAGACCATGATAGGTAAGATGCGTTGATATTCTCTTTATATAACATATCGTATCCTAATTCCCTTTCTTCTGAATTAATCAGATCAATAATGGATTGATTATTATCAAAATCGATATTTCTGTCGTCAATTCGAATACCAAATTCAAGCATTTTCTCATCGTTAAAAGGATAGCTATAATCCAATTTGAAAAAACCGTTTTTTGAAGTTTGAGTATTCTCTAAAAATTCATCAAGAACAAAAACGGGATTGTCTAGTTCGTCAATAAACTCATCAGTATTAGCAATCTCATCATGATCTCTTTGGGACTTTTGAATGTCAATGGATAATTCATGATCCTTCTTTTCAAACTTATGAGTCAAATAGAAATTAAGATCCATAGAAAGTCCTTCTTCATCTTCAATCTGATTTCTTTTTGTAGCAGCAGATACAGGAAGAAGGTTGTTATAGGTAAGAAAAGTTCCTCTTTCTGAATCGTATTTGCTGATTGAGGAAGATATCCCAAGGGTTGTTTTTTTATTTAGATAAAAATCAGTTCCAAAATTAAAGCTGTGATTGTCCCTTAATCGATCACTTGTTCTATCTGTTTTTGTGTGGTTCGTTGCTATACCATCCTCAAATTGTATCTTTTCCCCATAGGTGTCTATGCTTATATCGCTATGCCTTAAGTTATATCCACCATAAAAATTCCACTTTCTATCTCTGTAGGCAAGATTAATGCCTAGGCTTTGGCTTTCTGGAAAGCCAGTGGATACCTGAATATTACCATTAAAACCAATTTTTTTATTCTTTTTAAGGATGATATTGATAATACCTGCTTCAGCATCAGCTTGATATTTTGAAGAAGGATTGGTGATTATTTCAATCTTCTCAATTAATTCTGCAGGTATGTTTTTTAAGCCATCGTTACCATCCCCTAACATAGCAGAAGGTTTTCCGTCAATAAGAATACGTACATTTTGGTTTCCCCTCATGTTTACACTTCCTTCAGCATCAACTTCAACAGAAGGAATTTCATTCATTACCTCAAGAGCAGAATTACCAGTTTGGCTTTTGTCATTTCCAACATTGAACACCTTTTTATCTCTCTCAAAAACTAATTGATTTGTCTTCTCCTGTAATACCATCTCAGATAAAACAGCCTGATCCAAAGAAAGTTTTATGATACCCAAATTTATTTTATCAGATTTTTTCGCAATGGTTATTGGAATGTTTAAATCATTATAAGAAATGAACTCAATTTTTATGATGTATTTCCCTGGTTTTAGATCAAGTTGAAACTTTCCGTTACCATCAGTGATGGTACCGTCTATAATTTCATTCTGTTCACTGTAAACCGTTGCTGTAGCATATGGTAAGCTTTCAGAATTTGATTCATCAATAACTTTCCCCTTTACATTTGATTGCGATTCTTCGTAAGCAATTGTAGCTTTTGGTTGAGCAGAGGATTGGCCCATAGTTGGTTGATAAAGACCAATCAAAAGGAATGGCAATATATAAGAAGTGATTTTCATAAATAATAGGTAATTATGCTTATAGGGTTACTTTGAACCAAATATTAATGGGAAGTGCTAATCTTTCTAGGTCTGGTCTCATTTGTCTAGATCTTCCAGATGGATTACCCATTCTAGAATTTTGACCTCTTGGATTTCGAGTAATGCTATTGTTTGGTCTTCTATTATTAGAAGTTTCCATTAGGTTAGGGCCTTTGAGGTTGCTTTGCCCATTTGAAAATATACCCAATGAAAAACTATTTTCAATACTGGTGTTTGCTGTAAGAAATTCTTTTTTGGAAACTCTTAACTTATAATGGAGACTTGATTCGTTCTCTAAATAAACTTGAACTTCTATTCCTTCGTTTGTATTGGTGCTGTTTAAGTTGGATAGCTCTCCTTGATTTTCAAAAATAAAAGTAGGGTTTAAATTATTTACTAATTTTTGAATACCATTTTGTTTCCTTAGAATAGACGATGATCTCTGGTCTCTTGTGTTTATTGCTTTTTCATCTTTTTCCAGAGGAAACTGAACAGATATGTTCTTTTTCTTTTTACCAGTGGGGTCAAGATAGATGGTCATACCAGAGTTGAGGATTTTCAACATACTGGTTTTGTCCTCCGTTCGAAGGTGTAATTCAAAATAATCCAAATCTTGATGAACAGCCCAACTTATCTCATTGTCTTTGTCATATCCCTGCATGGCTTTGTCAAGCTGAGATTGATCAGTTTTATTTTGTGCATGATATATTGGAAGCTTCATACAGGCGGTAAGGCTGAATAGTATAAAACCAAATAATATACTCTTTGGAGCAATCATATCTATTTATTTTCCAGCAAAAGTACTCGATGTAGTTGTATTCTTTACTTAATATTCAATGAACAGTCTTTTTTTTTCAATGAAAGGGTATAAATTGAACTATTCAGAATGCGTGGATGCAGGGTGATTGCTTTGGTTTATTAAATTTTTAAATATATCTTCTGTTTTAGAATATCTATTTTTGGTTGATAAGCTTAGAGCTATTGTTATTATTGGTTTTCTCACTAATTGATTGTTATGCTTAAGATTGAGTGGTCAATTGTTTTTTCTATTTTGAATGATTATTAATAAAATATAAAATAAATTTTATTCAAAAATTAATTGTATCTTGAATCTCCAACAATGTTATAGAGATATAAAATGGTTGGTTATAATTTTTTCAAAAGATGGCACTCTTTCAGGTTAATTAAGCCTGAAAGAGTGCCATTCTTAGTTATAATTGTTTCTATTTATGCTTTAGCAAGTTGAATTTTCACCTTTTTACGTTTAATTTTTTTCCCAGTAATATTTTTCAATAAACTGTTCATTTTATTTCTTTTCACTGAGGCGTAGGCAAAATGATCCTTCACTTCTATTAAACCTAATTCATCCTTTTGAAGTTCCCCGGTTTTTAATAAGTGCCCTACAATATCAATTTTATTGACTTTGTCTTTTTTACCAGCTCCAATATATAAGGTTACCCATTCTGGTAAATTTGGTATTTGTATTTCTTTAGCTAGAGGGTGTAGTGGAATATCCTCTTGGATGAATTCTGGTATTTTTTCATCTTCAGCAATGATTAAGAATGAATTACCAGTAGCATGCATTCTTGCTGTTCTACCATTTCTATGAATAAAAGCATCCCCATTAGATGGTAATTGATAATGAATGACTTGTCCTATTTCAGGAATATCTAATCCACGAGCAGCTAAATCTGTACAAATAAGAATATTATGACTTCCGTTTCTGAACTTTACTAATGAGCGTTCACGTTCTTCTTGGTCTAGTCCACCATGAAAGGTCCCTTGAAATATACCCCTTTGAGATAAGGTTTGACTTATTCTTTCTACTGCATCCCTATGGTTGCAAAAGATAAGCATGGTTTGATTCTTTAATTCGCAGATTAATTCAAAAAGGCATTCTAATTTATCTGTGTCTTTTGGTCGAATTAATTTTAAACTTAATCCTGTATTTACATTATCATCAATGTAGTTTAAAGTAGTAGGGTTTTGCAGTCCTACAAAATCAGGAACTTCTATAGATTGACTTGCAGAAGTTAGAATTCTTTGTTTTAAAAAGAGTAACTGCTTTGTGATGAATTCCATGTCCTTTTGGAAACCAAATTCCAGAGACTTGTCAAACTCGTCTAGGACTAGTGATTCTATCCCGGCCATTTGAAGCGAACCTCTACGTATAAGATCGGCCAACCTCCCTGGAGTTCCAATTAATACACTTGGAGCTTCAGATAAATTATTCTGCTCAATCTTAACAGAGTGACCACCATAACAGCAATTGACTTTTATTCCAGTTTTCAAGCTTTTGAATACTTGTTCAATCTGGAGAGCGAGTTCTCTTGAAGGAACCATGATTAGAGCTTGGATATAACTTTTGGATGGATCCAAACGTTTCAACAAGGGTAGAAGGAATCCCAGTGTTTTTCCTGAACCTGTAGGTGAAAGCAAAATCAAGTCCTCACCATTGTGAATGGAGGTTATGGCAGCATTTTGCATTTCGTTAAGTTGTTCAATTCCTAGGTTTTGTACAGCTTGCTTTATCATGGTCTATAATTTAAGGCTACAAAGGTACGTTAGATTAGTGAAAAGAGGACTGAAGTTGAAGATTCATTTTGATCCCCAATTAAACAGATTGTTTAGATGGATATGTATCTTTGCTGCTTAAAGTAAAATTATGGAAGGGACTATCAGAGCCAATATAGAAATTGGTATATTGGTAAATATTGTATTGAAGAAAGATCAACGTTCTGGAAATTTAACAGAAGGTATAGTTAAAGACATACTTACTAAATCACCTAAGCATCCGCACGGGATCAAAGTTCGTTTGGAAGGTGGTGATGTAGGTAGAGTAAAGGAAATTATTGACGAAGATATCGATTGAAAACACTGCATTTACATACCGTTGAATCAATTAGTGACCCTATCCGTTTTATAGATTATGCCCAAGGTTTTGATTTGTATAAAGTGGTGTACCCGTCTAGGCAAGGTTTGAAAAAAGCGATTGAAAAAGGAGCTTTTTATATAGATAATGAAAAGGCGAATACAGGAACTTGGATAAAGGAAGGTCAGAAAATTGAATGGATAGAGTTGATAAAACCAAAAACTAAATCCTACCAATTAGATTTAGAAGTTGTTTTTGAAGATGAGTATATGGCTGTGGTGGTAAAGCCGGCAGGTATTTTGGTTAGTGGTAATCAGTTCAAAACATTAAGTAATGCTTTAAGTGAAAATCTAAATGTATCTAATGAGCCTGATGCCTTGAATTTACCAAGAACTGTTCATCGATTGGATCGATTAACATCGGGTTTAATGTTGGTCGCCAAAACGTCAAGAGCACAAATTCATCTGTCCAATCAGTTTAAAAATAAATCCATCCAAAAACGGTATAGAGCCATTGTAAAAGGAGTTTTCCCTAAGGAATTAATAGTTCAAACTTCCATTGAAGGGCAAGAGGCTTCTTCCAGGTGTTATAATGTGGCTTGTTATCCATCTATTCAAAATGGTAACATTTCATTGGTTGATTTATATCCTGAAACTGGAAGGACGCATCAATTGAGGATTCATACATCAGGTCAGGGGCATCCCATTATTGGAGATGCTTTATACACAAAAGAAGGAGAAGTTTTAAAAGGTAAAGGGCTTTTCTTGTCAGCAGTTGGAATACAATTTATACACCCTATTAAAGGTGTTGACATGAAGTTTGAGATAGATCAACCCTATAAATTTGACTCCTTAATAGAAAGAGAGGAAAGAAGGTGGAACAAATTTAAAAGTGACAAAGATCTACCTAGCTAAAATAATATCATTTTTATTTTATTTATAATCTCCTTCATATCGTAATTTTTTAATAATTTTACATTCAACTTTAGGGGTGCTGTAATGGCTGAGAATATACCCTTGGAACCTGTTGTAGTTTATCCTACCGAAGGGAAAAGTAACGCTTCTAAGCTGGTTTAATCCAGTATCTTAAATAAGATTCGTTGTATTGATTTCCTGCCGAAAATTTACTACATTGGAAAATCAAAATCGAGATTGATTTTTTTATTCAATTTCACTAGATAGCAACGATTGCATGAGAATCATTGTAAATAAAGAAGAAAAGGATTTAAAGGCTGTTTCTACTGTTCAGGATTTAATTATTGAATTAGGTTTTGGAAGTAAAACAGGAATTGCCCTTGCAATCAATATGGATATTGTTGCAAAGGTGGACTGGGACTCTCATCCCATTATAGAAAACGATAATATCACCATTATAACGGCTTCTCAAGGCGGTTAATAAACCTAAGTTATGGCAAAAAAGGACAGAATACCTTCAAAAGCGAAGATTACTCGTGATGAGTATCCAAATTCAAAGAAAATCTATGTAAAAGGTGAAATTCACGATATTGAAGTTGCAATGCGTGAAATTAGTCTTGATCCTACTTATGATAATAACACAAAAAAGAAGATTGAGGACAATCATGCTGTAACCGTATATGATACAAGTGGTGCTTATACAGATCCTAATATCGAAATTGATGTACACAAGGGGTTGAACAGGTTACGTGAGTCTTGGATTATGGATCGTGGAGATGTAGAAGTACTCGATGGTATCAGTTCTTCTTATGGACAGGAGCGTTTGGTTGATAATGAATTGGATGAGTTGCGTTTTAAACATCTTAGAAAGCCAATGCGTGCGAAGCCATGTAAAAATGTATCTCAATTGCACTATGCAAGAAAAGGGATGATTACTCCAGAAATGGAATACATTGCTATTCGTGAAAATCAACAAATTGATGAATACAATGGTGATGTGCAACAGCATTCAGGAAACAGCTTTGGTGCAAATACACCAAAATCACATATTACTGCTGAGTTTGTTCGTAATGAAGTAGCATTAGGTAGAGCTATTATCCCTAATAATATCAATCACCCAGAATCTGAGCCAATGATTATTGGTAGAAATTTCTTGGTGAAAATTAATGCCAATATTGGGAATTCTGCTGTAACGTCTTCAATTGAAGAAGAGGTTGAAAAATCAGTTTGGGCATGTAAGTGGGGTGCAGATACCATTATGGATCTTTCTACTGGGAAAAATATCCATGAAACTCGTGAATGGATTATTAGAAATTCACCAGTGCCGATTGGAACTGTGCCAATTTACCAAGCATTAGAAAAAGTAAATGGCATTGCTGAGGATCTTACTTGGGAAGTATTTAGAGATACGCTAATTGAACAAGCAGAACAAGGAGTAGATTACTTTACAATTCATGCCGGTGTTCGTTTGGCTTATGTGCCTATGACTGCAAAACGTGTTACAGGAATTGTATCTCGTGGTGGAGCCATTATGGCTAAATGGTGTTTATCTCACCATAAGGAAAACTTCCTTTATACACATTTTGAAGAAATTTGTGAGATAATGAAAGCTTATGATGTTGCTTTCTCTTTAGGAGATGGTTTACGTCCAGGGTCTATTGCTGATGCAAACGATAAAGCACAATTTGCAGAATTGGAAACGCTTGGTGAATTGACTCATATTGCTTGGAAACATGATGTTCAGGTGATTATTGAAGGTCCTGGTCATGTTCCAATGCATATGATCAAAGAGAATATGGACAAGCAACTGGAGCATTGTAAGGAGGCACCTTTCTACACATTAGGGCCACTTACAACAGATATTGCACCAGGTTATGATCATATTACTTCAGCAATTGGTGCTGCGATGATCGGTTGGTACGGAACAGCAATGTTATGTTACGTTACACCAAAAGAACATTTGGGTCTTCCAAATAAAGCAGATGTACGTGAAGGTGTTGTTACTTATAAATTGGCAGCACATGCTGCAGATTTAGCAAAAGGACATCCAGGTGCGCAGGTAAGAGATAATGCTTTGAGTAAAGCAAGATTTGAATTCCGATGGGCTGATCAATTCAATTTAGCCTTGGATCCAGATAAAGCGCGTGAATTCCACGATGAAACTTTACCTGCTGAAGGTGCAAAAGTTGCCCATTTTTGTTCCATGTGTGGACCAAAATTCTGTTCAATGAAGATTTCTCAAGACGTAAGAGATTATGCTTCTGAAAACGGATTGGATACAGATGAAGCCATTGAAAAAGGAATGAAAGAAATGTCGGATACCTTTACAAAAAAAGGAGCTGAAATTTACCATTGATTAAATGATACGCTTAATTACATCAGATAAATTTTTTAAAGAAGAGCATGACTTAGTGCATGCTCTTTTTGAATCTGGCTTGATGGAATTGCAAGTAAGAAAACCAAATGCGGATAATGAATCCATTCGTAATTGGATACATAATATTGATGATCAATACCATAATCGTCTAGTAGTTTATCAGGATCATAGTCTACTTCTTAATGATTTTAAGGGAGTACACCATAGAGGATTTGAAAATGAAAACTGTATCCTTTCAGGATATAGTAAATCATGTCATTCCATTGATGAAATTACCAGATTCAGTTCTAGGTATGATTATTTGCTCTTAAGTCCCATATTTGAAAGTATATCCAAAATTGGGTATTCCTCAAATGCAAAATGGGAACTGGATTTGATAGGGGAGAACAATAGAAAAAAACTGATTGCCCTGGGAGGAGTAGAAAAGAATAAGCTTAAGGAATTAAAAGCCTTGGGATTTGAACATATTGCCCTTTTGGGAGCTATCTGGACTTCAAGTTCGCCAATAGCCACATTTAAAGATATACGAGAAGAATGGGAAAGAATCGCCCCAAATTATTAAGTATTGCTGGTTTTGACCCAAGTGGTGGTGCTGGAATATTAGCGGATATAAAAACTTTTGAACAATTTAGATGTCAGAGTTTTTCAGTATGTACTTCCATTACTTATCAGCATGAATCAAGGTTCGATGGATTGGATTTTTTACCATGGGAATCTGTAGAGAAGCAATTGAGTATTCTTGCTGAGAAATATCAAATGGATGTGGTTAAAATTGGGCTGATAAAAGATTTGGATTTTTTACTAGGTTTGATCGCAAGTATAAAGGTACATTTTCCAAAGGCAATCATTGTTTGGGATCCTATTGTTAAGGCTTCTGCAGGTTATACGTTTTGGAAGGGCATGAAACATATTCTTTCTGTTATGAGACAGGTGGATTATATTACACCTAACTGGGAGGAAGGTAAAATTTTATTTGAACCTCTTGAAAATGAGGATTTGGTAGAATTGATAAAATCGAAAGGTTTAAATTCTAAAATCATCTTAAAGGGGGGGCATAATCCAGAAAAACAAGGGGTAGATTACTTGATTACTAATGAGCAGGTTTATCCATTTAATCCGAAAAGGACAGATGTTGAGGAAAAACATGGTTCAGGATGTATTTTTTCTGCAGCTTTGAGTGCTAATATCGCCAATGGTTATACTGATATAAAGGCAGTTATTCGTGCTAAGAAATATACTATAGAAAGATTAATGAGTAACAATTCTTTATTAGCCTATCATAAATGATAAGTAAAAGAATACATTTTGTTTCATTTGGAGATGAAAATGGTAATCATATTCCATCAATAAAAAAGGTGTTAGATGCTGGGATTGATTTGATTCAATTGAGGATTAAAAATAAATCGGATGATTGGTGTAGATCTCAGGCTGTTGAAGCGAAAGATCTATGCGAAAAATATGGAGCCCAACTCATATTGAATGACCGAGTGGATTTGGCAAGAGAATTGAAAATTTCAGCTGTTCATTTAGGACAGGATGATATGCCCATTTTAGAGGCTAAGAAATTCTTAGGGATCAATTGCATTGTTGGAGGGACGGCAAACACCTTAGATCAAATGAGGCTATTGAGTTCACAAGGAGTAGATTATATAGGCTTAGGTCCATATCGATTTACAGATACAAAAGAAAACTTGAGTCCAATACTTGGGCATCAAGGAATAGAGGAGCAATTAAATGCTTTTTATTCAGATGGAAATACAACTCCAATATTTATTATTGGTGGAATTGGAGAAAATGATTTCAGCAGGATTGCTGGTTTACAGATAGCGGGAATCGCAGTCTCCTCTCTTTTTTCCGAGAAGAGTACACAAGAAATAAAAGAGATTAAACAAAATTTCGAAAATGGAATTTAGCATGAAGGATCAATTACATATTGGGGATAAACAATTTAATTCTAGATTATTCACTGGAACAGGGAAATTTGGTTCTCTTTCAGTTATGAAAGAAGCAATCGAGATCTCAGAATCAGAATTGGTTACCGTGGCGTTAAAGAGAGTCGAGTTACAAGATGAGCAAGATATGCTTTTACAGCATCTTGATCATTCTAGAATCCAATTACTCCCAAATACTTCTGGAGTGAGAAATGCAAAGGAAGCAGTGTTTGCAGCTCAAATGGCAAGAGAAGCATTGGAAACAAATTTATTGAAGTTGGAGATTCATCCCGACCCTAAATATTTAATGCCAGATGCTATTGAATCATTAAAAGCAGCAGAGGAATTAGCAAAATTGGGATTCATTGTACTGCCATATATTCACGCTGATCCAGTTTTATGTAAACACTTGGAAAATGCTGGAGCGGCTGCTGTGATGCCTTTAGGTTCTCCTATAGGAAGTAATAAGGGGTTGAAAACTATTGATTTTCTTGAAATTATCATTGAGCAAGCTAATATTCCTGTGGTAGTTGATGCGGGAATAGGTAGTCCATCTGATGCTGCTAAGGCAATGGAAATAGGTGCGGATGCTGTTTTAGTGAATACGGCAATTGCTGCTGCTCAAGATCCTATAAGAATGGCAAAAGCCTTTAAGATGGCCGTAGAAGCTGGAAGAATGGCATATCTTGCTAAGTTAGCCTCTGTTGGTAATGCCGCATCTGCAACTAGTCCTTTGACTGGGTTTTTGGATATGTAGATTTTATATGAAATTTGAAAAGCCCAATATGATAACATATTGGGCTTTTTTTGTAATGTTAATTTTTGTTATATATAACTAAAAAGTATTTCTACTTTATAGTTGAACCTTATTTAATTCGTAAATTTAATTAATTGATAAATAGGCTGTTGTATTGCAACACTCCTTATTGAAAATTATATTTTATAAAATTATAAAATTATTTTATTATGAAATTACTTCAATCAGTTCCTGTGAATGGTTATGATTTGGATAATTTTATATTATCTAAAAAATACAGTCTTAAACTTGTTGAGCTTGAAGAAAAGAACAATTCTCCTCTTTTATGTTCTTTTGAAAAGGCATGGGGTCTTTGCCCATTATTTACAAAGTTAATAATCGAGTGCAATCAAAAAATGAATACTTGCAATGGATATATCTTTTTCAATTAATTTTTAAAAGTTTCAAGATAGGCTATTCCTTTACAGATTATTCTTAGTTGGAAGAATTAAATAGTATATCTATATAGCTATTTAATTCAGTTAATTTTTTTCGCTTTTAAATGAATTTTGTTGATATTTTTTATAACTTATATCCTAGGTTATGGGCTTATTAGATTGACCTTAAAGGTGGAAATCTATTGAGCATTTTTTGATTATATTAAATTTGAATATTCGATGGTTGAGAAGTTATCCTATGAACAACTATCATTGCGAAATGAAGTTTTAAAAAAGGTAGTTAAAGCTACCTCCCAGAAAAGTGAACAAGAATATTTGAATAGTTTGGTTTGTATATTGGCTGATACTTTGGAGGCTGATTATGTATTGGTTGGTATTCCTGAAGATGAGACAAAGAAGATCATTAAAACTCTTGCTTTTGTTGGTGATGGTGTTTTGCTTGATAATATGCGTTATGAATTAGCGGGTACTCCTTGTGGAGATGTATATAAAGATTTTAGAGTTTGTACTTTTCATAGTGATGTTGCCAATCGTTTTCCAGATGACTTAATTTTAACAGAATTTGGGATAGAAGGCTATATTGGAGCCCCATTATATACAAATGACAAAGGTGTTATTGGTGTTATAGCTTGTCTGTTTAAGAAGGAGCTAAATCATGATATGTTAGAACATAGTATTTTGGAATTGTTATCGAACAGGGTGACAACTGAAATAGAACGTATTAATACCCTCGAAGATCTTAAAAATGCAAATTTGGATTTAACCAAATCACAAAGTGAATTGATATCCAAAAATGAAGAATTAGTACTATTGAATGAGCAGGTTACAAAATTGCTTAAAGAAAATAGGAAACAGAATATCGCACTTAAAAAATCAAAAGAAAAAGCCGAATCTAATATTCGATTGAAAAATGAGTTTCTTCATAATATGTCTCACGAAATCCGAACACCACTAAATGGTATTGTTGGCTTTACGGAGTTTTTGAGGGAGCCGGATCTTAGTATTGAGCAACGTTTAAGTTATTGCAATATTATCAACAGTTCTGTGGATCAATTTGTAAGAGTTGTAGACGATATATTAGAAATTTCAATTTTGGAAACTAAGCAGGTTAAACTAATTGAACGAGAGGTTGTTTTAAATCATGTATTTCTAGAGTTATTTTCAGTTTTTGATATCAAAGCCAAAAATAATAGAACACCTTTATATATTAAAAAAGGACTTTCTAATGAGGAAAGTACCATTCTTCTTGATGACAGTAAATTAAAGAAGGTGCTGAGTAATTTGTTGGAAAATGCTTTGAAATTCACACTACAGGGATTTGTAGAGATGGGGTATCAATTGATTGATGATCGGATTGAAATTTATGTAAAAGATTCGGGAATCGGAATTGAGGCAAAGAATCGGAATTCTATATTTGAACGTTTCTCACAAGAGGAAAAGGAGCTTTCTCAGAAAATGGGAGGATTAGGTTTAGGTTTATCTATAGCCAAAGAAAATACAGAACTTCTTGGTGGGTCTATTGAACTTCAATCTGAAAAGGGAAAGGGATCAACCTTTACGGTTAGTATACCTTATAAACCTGTGATTGGTAATACTGAAATTACTTATGCTTCAGTAACAGGAAGGCAAGTAAATTGGAAAAGGGAGGAGAAAGGGGATTTATTGATTGTAGAGGATGACGAAATAAGTTTTATCTATTTGCAGGCAATGATCGATAGGATCCACCCAGGTATGAATATTCTTCATGCTAAAAATGGTCAAGAGGCGATAGACCTGTGTGTTAATCACGAGGAAGTTCTATTGGTATTGATGGATGCAAAAATGCCTATTATGAATGGTTATGATGCTACTAAGTCCATAAAAAAACTACGCCCAAACCTACCAATTATCATGCAGTCTGCTTTTTCCACTATGGAAGAAAAAGAAAAAGGATTTGCGGTAGGCTGCGATGACTATATTGTAAAACCTATAGAGAAAGATGCCTTTAATAGATTATTGAATAAGTACTTGGTGAATAATTAGGTGATTTTTTGCAAATACTCTTGAGGGGTCAACATTTATTGGTGAATAGGGTAGTCTAGAATTAAAAATACTTTCTATTTTAGAGAGGAAGTATTTTTATCTTATTATCTCTTTATTTGTATGGCATCATTAACTCCCTATTCTGGATTGCTTGGGCGGCGCTTGGCGGCTCATTTATTAAGACGATCCACTTTTAATATTACTCGAGAACGAATTACAGAGTTTTCCAATTATAATGTTGATCAGGCCTTGGATGCGCTTTTGGTGATTCCTTCCAAATTAATGGAAGAGCCCATAGATCCATTGACTAATGAGCAATGGATTACCGAAGTTGTTCCTCCAAATTCTAGCAATGGTCTCCTTAGAAAATATGTTGCAAGTTGGTGGATAAATGAAGCCTTATTAGATACTTCTTTACATCATAAAATGATGTATTTCTTGTTTACAGACTTTACAGTCAATATGTATTCATTTAATTCACTTATCACTTTTGATTATTTATCAATTTTGGATCATTTTGCGTTGGGTGATTTGCAAGAATTTGCATATCAGTCAACAATTTCAAATGCCATGTTGATCTATTTGAATAATAACACGAATAATAAAGTGAATCCAAATGAAAACTATGCTAGAGAATTCTTAGAATTATTTACCATTGGTAAAGGGGATCAGATTGAAGAAGGGAATTATACCAATTATACCGAGTATGATATTCAAACAGCTGCCAAAGTTCTAACCGGTTTTAAAACGAAATGGGATAGATCTGTCATTGATCCTCTAACAAATATCCCTACTGGTTATGCAAATTATAATCAGCATGACACGACGGATAAGACCTTTAGTTCAGCCTTTCAAAATACAGTGATTACTGGTGCAGTTGATGCAGAAGATATGCATCGAGAATTGAAGGATATGATCGATATGGTCTTTACTCAGGATGAGACTGCTCGATATGTCTGCAGAAAACTATATCGGTATTTTGTATGTCGGAATATCACTGATGAAATAGAAACTGACATTATTATTCCTTTAGCAACTACTTTAAAGGATAATAATTATGACCTAACATTTGCGGTAAAGGAGTTATTAAAAAGTGAACATTTTTACGATAAGGATGACTCTATTAATTCGGATGAAATAATTGGTGCTCTAATAAAATCACCACTTGAATCTACCTTGCAATGTTTATCTTATTTTAAGATTGATATTCCTGATCCATTAACAGATAGTTTAAATCATTACTCTTTATTCTATAGAAGAACTGTTCTTGATGTCATTTTAAAGTTTTCGGCACATGATATTTTTGCTCCAAATACTGTAGCAGGTTTTCCAGCCTATTTCCAAGAACCAGATTATGATAAAAATTGGTTTAATGCTTCTACCATTATCGCTAGGTATAAATTACCTGAAATATTGATTCAGAGTAAAAGGATTCTCTTGTCTGGTAATAATATTGGTGGCGTGAAAATAGATATGCCTGCTTTTCTTTCGGACTTGTTGAATTGTAGTGATCCAGGTAATGCCAACACTATTCTAGATGAATTATTGGCTGATTTATTCCCAGAGATGGTTTCTAATACAAGAAAACTATACTATAGGGATGATGTTTTTCTAGATAATTTATCTATCAATACTTGGGCTTATGAATGGCAAAATTATATTGACACAGGTGAAGATGAGAATATTTTGATTCCCTTAAATAACCTTTTCAGATCAATTATTTATTCACAAGAATTTCAATGTAACTAGCCATGAAAAGAAGAGATTTTATAAAATTATCCGCTTTAGGATCAGCTGGTGCATTTGTATTGAATGGACATGCGACCAATACCTTTTCAAGTCACTATTTATTGAATAGTTTTGATTGTAATTTAGTCAATGATAGGTGTATAGTTTTGGTTCAATTGAAAGGTGGAAATGATGGGTTGAATACTATTGTTCCAGCTAATCAGTATGATAAATATGCTGAGCTCAGGCCAATAATTAAATTAAATGATATTGGAACTGCCAATGGGTTGATTCAGTTAGATTCTACCCTTGCACTTGGTGACCAGATTGGCTTAAATCCATCATTAACTGGTTTCAAATCATTATATGAATCTGGTAAATTGAATATCATTCAGGGAGTTTCTTATCCTGATCATAATAAGTCACACTTTAAATCAACTGATAATTGGTTGAAAGGTGCTGATGGTACAGCAAATTCCCAAAGCATTACTACTGGCTGGATGTCGCGATTTTTAGAAAATCAATTTGATTATACACAATTTTTAGATCCATTAGGAATACAATTGGGGAGTCAAAGTCCTTCAGTTGGATTTCATACAGAACAGGAACACCGCGTAGATCTCAATTTGTCTGGACAAGATCCATCAGGTTATTTTACTTTGATTTCTCAAATAGGGAATGCTCCAATATCTAATGTACAAAGTTCGGATTATGGCTCAAATTTGTCATTCATTATGAACATGGAAGATAATGTAAATACCTATGCAGGGAGGATTACGGAAGTTTTTGACAATGGATCAAATATTGCTAGTTATCCGGATACTAAATTGGCAAATCAACTGAAGACAGTTGCTAGGTTGATTCATGGTGGTTCTAAAACGAAAATATTCCAAGTTACCTTAAGTGGATTTGATACACACAATTCACAGATCTCTGGAGATGGAAGTCATCTAGGGAAGCATGCAGATCTATTGACAGAGTTATCGGAAGCGATGGTTGCCTTTCAAAGTGATTTGAGTTCTTTGGGATTAGAAGATAGAGTACTTTCCACTACATTTTCAGAATTCGGTAGAAAGGCAGAGGAAAATGGAAATTATGGAACAGATCATGGGAAAATTGCGCCATTATTTGTGTTTGGAAAACATGTGAAATCAGGAATTACAGGGGTTAATTTGGATTTGGACGCTGTTGATACGGGAGGACAATTGACGGGTTCTCAATATGACTATAGACAGGTGTTTACCACTTTAATTCAAGATTGGATGGGTGGAGCAGATGCTATATTAGAAGAAGCATATTTTGATGATTTTGCTTCACAGAAATTAGATATAATTGATTCAGAGGAAGTAGTTCCAGAATCTTGTTATCAATACCCAATTGGAACAGAGGAAATTCAATTAGATCTAGGTATTATTTTATACCCAAACCCAGCAAAGGATCATTGTATATTGACACTTGAAGTTATGAATCCAGGGGCTTATAGCTGTCAATTATATGATATGAAAGGTGTCATGGTTAGAAATTATGGTTGGTATTTAGAGCAGGGGAATTTTGAAGAAAAGATTTCACTTTCTGGATTGGCTAAGGGGCAGTATATATTTAAGGTTTTGAATGAATCAGTTGGTATTCAGAAAGAGAAGAAATTAATTAAATTGTAAAAGGTAAAAAGATAGAATTATACGAAATCTAGTATACAATTCATGGAGATGATATGCAATGGTTTCGATTGAGTTAGCCCCTAAGGAAGCTGTAATTGATGAAGCGGATGCAATGAATTGGATGGTAGATCAGATTAGTTTTGAGGCTAGAACAGGATATGGTTCGGTTTTTAAGTAAGTTTGGAAGAATGATTGATGTGGATTAACTAGAATTGAATATTGCTTATGCAAAGTTTTGAAGATTTTCACGGGTTGATTAGTGCTGAAGAGAAAATAATAGTAGATATACTTAGAAATCTAGTCTTGGAATTGGAACCCAATTTTGTTGAGAAAATCTCCTATGGAGTGCCTTATTATTTTCTACATTCAAGAGTTTGCTTTATATGGCCTGCCAGTGTAAAGTGGGGACCAAAGGAAGGTGTATTATTTGGCTTTTGCAAAGGCGCACATATTGATGATTTTCAAAAGGTGCTAGATACAACTGGAAGGAAGGAAATAGGAACCCTAACTTTTTTAGGTCCAGAAGAAATTGATGAAAAACAGATTAAAGAGTTGTTGATTCAAGCTATTGTTTTAGATAAGTCAATTCAAGATCAATCCAAAAGAAGGAAAAGAAGAACATTACAATAAGTCTTGAGCAAAATCAATTTTTGGTTATATTATCTGAAGAACAAAAAAAAAGACAGGCTTTCCTGTCTTTTTTTTTTGATTTTGTTATTGAAGATGGATTGTATCCATTTCCGTTACTAGGCCAAGTAATACATCTATATTAGTGATTGTGGTGTCCATATATCCACTGGAATCGTTAGGCTGTACAAAAAGGTCATAAGTTCCTGGAGGAACACCTTGAATCATAAATCCGCCATCTATAGCTGTAAAAGAGCTAAAGGTATCCGTATTTAGAATAGCATGTACTGCTGAAAATTCTGCTGGATTAATAGTACCAGAAATTGCTCCACTGATGGAACTTATAATAGTTCTAATAACAGGTTTCAATAAGTACTTACCAGAATTTCCTGCTTCAACAACAGATTTTGCAGCGTCAAAGTCCAATAAAATATGGTAGGTTATTCCAGCGGAAAAGTTAGTGTCAATTTTAACTTTTAAACCTGATTGACTTCCACTAGGAACCTTTAATTCGTGTAAAGCACTATCGATCATTATAGAATTCTCATCTCCTAAAATAAGACGTATTTGACTAATGAAGCCGGTGTCTAAATCAGTGTCTGAAAGAGTAGCTTCCAATCCGTTGGTAAGAGTTAGTAAGTCATAAATTCCTGCATTAACATCCAATAGACTTATAAATCCACTATCGAGTTCATTTGGAGTAATTTGAACATCTTGAATATCAATATTTACTTGTTGATAATCACCTGGTGCGTCAATTAACCCAACGATTAAATGGGCTTTTTCATTATTTTCTATGATTATATCATCGTCATCCTCACAAGAGATAAATGCAAGTGAACTACAAGCCAACAATGCAAGAGTTAAATGCTTGAGTTTTAATTGTATATTCTTCATAACATATGTTTTGAATTGTAAAGGTAGTTATTGTAAAGTTCATAATAAATTTTATAATTATAAAGCTGGGAAATTAGATACTATTTATAACAACTATTTAGACTCGGTGTAATTTAGTCTCTTGGTTAAGATTAGGTATTCAATTGTTCGCTATTCTAAGGAATTTTTGCTATCTTAAAGATTAATAATATTAAAGCATCATCTATTTAAATGATGTGCATTTTTTGAAAAATATTGAAACCCTTTTATATCGATTTACAATGTATATCTTCTTTTTTAGTTTTGGATTTATTACACTTTTATTAATCGTTCTAATATTTATTTACTTTTATCTTCCAAGGATAATTGTAGATATTGATAATAGGTTAATGGCCTATGTAAACAAGCCTGATGAGCTTGAGATTAACACGCCTGAAGATTTTAATTTAAAACCTGAAAGATGGTCAGTGTTTTCCAATGATGGCTTAGCTTTGAAAGCTTATTATGTGGAATCTGATTGTTTCGATGTTAAAGGTTCTGTAATACTTCTACACGGAATTCGAGGTTCAAAAGAAAGCTATTTACCTACTAGTGCATTCCTCTCAAAGAATGGTTATAATTCATTGATTATTGATCTTAGGGCGCATGGTGAAAGCCAAGGAGATTTTTGCACTTTTGGTTCCAAAGAGAAAACAGATATTAGTCGATGGGTTGATGAATTGCAAAGTAAATTAGGCATTAATCATCCCATTGGAATTTGGGGTAATTCTTTAGGAGGTGCTATAGCACTTCAGAGTTTAGAATATGATCACCGTTTATCCTTTGGTGTTGTAGAAAGTACATTTTCTGATCTGAAAAGTACAATACATGATTATATGGGGCAAAATTTTGGATTTAACCTTCCTGTTTTAACGGACTTCCTAATTGATAGAGCTGGTCATATTGCAGAGTTCGATATATTCCAGATTAAGCCAAGGGAGTCGGTTGAACACATTGAACAAGCTGTTCTGATGGTTCATGGTGAAGAAGATGATCAAATTGATATTTCCTATGCAAGAATGAATTTTAAGCGTTTGCTATCGAAGCGAAAAAAGTTTCTCACCATTCCCAAAGCAAAACATACCAACTTATGGGAGGTCGGAGGTAAGGCTTATTTTAATCAAATTATTGGTTTTATTAATCAGCAGGTTGTTCCTGTTGAGAGTAAAATTCAGCAGTAAACATGAATTTTTGAGATAATTGTTTAGCGACAAAAAAAAAGGAGCTCTAGAGCTCCTTTTTTTTTATTTTGACATTGCTGTGAAATGTTTGAAAAACAATGGTATAGTCTCTATTCCTTTATAATAATTGAATAAGCCATATTTTTCATTTGGAGAATGAATAGCATCGGAATCTAACCCAAATCCAAACAATACAGTTTTTAAGCCTAATTCTTTTTCAAATAGCGCAACGATTGGAATACTCCCTCCACCTCTAGTAGGGATGGGTTGTTTTCCGAAAGTTTCTTCCATTGCTTTTGCTGCGGCTTTGTAGGCCACTGAATCCGTAGGCGTAACTGCAGCCTCTCCACCGTGGTGAGGTGTTACTTTTACCTGTACAGATTCAGGTGCAATCTTTTCAAAATGTGTTTTAAATATCTTAGTAATATTTTCAGAAGATTGATTAGGAACTAATCGCATTGATATCTTAGCATAAGCTTTTGATGGTAATACCGTTTTTGCACCTTCACCAATATAACCTCCCCAGATGCCATTGACATCCAAACTTGGTCTAATTCCAGTTCTTTCGATTGTTGTAAATCCTTTTTCACCATGAACATCATCGATATCCAATTTCCCATTGTAATCCTTTTGATCAAATGGTGTTTGACCTAATGATGCTCTATCGTCAGCACTAAGCTCCATTACATCTTTATAAAATTCTGGAATTGTAATATGATTATTTTCATCGTGTAACGAGGCGATCATATCACATAAGATGTTAATAGGATTCGCAACTGCTCCACCATATACACCAGAATGTAAATCTCTATTAGGTCCAGTAACTTCCACCTCAACATATGACAATCCACGAAGTCCAACATTGATAGAAGGTAGGTCATTGGCAAGCATTGAAGTATCAGAAATTAAGATAACATCTGCTTTCAATTTTTCCTTGTTGTCAATCACGTATTGACCAAGGTTGACAGAGCCAACTTCTTCTTCTCCTTCCAGCATGAATTTCACATTACAGCTAAGGCTATTTGTAGCCATCATACTCTCAAAGGCTTTCATATGCATATACATCTGACCTTTGTCATCACAGGCTCCTCTTGCATAGATATTCCCATCCCTTACTGTCGGTTCAAAGGGAGGTGTTTCCCATAGATCATCTGGAACAGATGGTTGTACATCATAATGTCCGTAAACCAATACAGTTGGTAAAGATGGGTCAAAAATTTTCTCTCCATAAACGATTGGATAGCCAGCCGTTTCTTCCAAGCAAACATTGTCTGCACCTGCGGCAATCAATTTTTCCTTTAGATATTCAGCAGCTTTTCTTAAATCTCCAGCAAAGGCAGGGTCTGCACTAATTGATGGAATTCTTAATAATTCAAACAGTTCTTCTAGGAATCTGTCCTTATTTTCTGATATATATTTGTCTAATGCCATGTGATTAATTTTTGCTCAACGAAGGTAATATAATCTATCCATTTAGTGTAGTGGATATCTATATTATCGGTAATTCAATTTGGAAAAGTGTTTGGTTAGTATCAGAGCTTATTAATGATAGTTCTCCACCATGCTTTTGGATAATTTGTTGGGATAAACTTAGTCCAATTCCTGATCCCTTTTCTTTTGATGTAAAGAATGGAATGAAAATTTTGTCTTTTAGATCTTCGTCTATTCCTGCTCCATTATCAATAACTTGGATGAACAAGTGATCTTTATTTGTGAAGCAATTAATGGTTAACTGCTTGTCATGGTTACTTTTTAAGGACTCCAGGGCATTTTTGATCAGATTGATTAAAACTTGTATTATCAATGCTCTATCAATAGAAATTGGAGGAATTGAGCTTTCAATATTTGAATTGAATTGTATATTTTCTTTTATATATTCTGCTTGCCAAAAATGAGATTGCTGTTCCAAAATATCCTCTACCTTTTCCTTTTGAAGTTGAAGGGAAGGAATGTTTATTAGGCTTCTATAATTTTGTACAAAATGCAAGAGACCTGTGCTTCGCCTTTCTATTGTAAATAATCCATGGTGTAAATTTTCAATGTCCTCTGTGTTCAAATTGCTAATGGATTTTGCCTCACCATTATTGTCTTCCAAATTTTCAATTAGAGTTGAACTCAAACTGATCAGAGGAGTCATCGAATTCATTATTTCATGCGTCAAAACTCGTATCAACTTCTGCCAAGATTCGGCTTCTTGAGAATTAAGTTCTGCATGAATATTTTTTAGAGTAACAAGTTTTAAAGACTTTGATTCCAGACTGAAATCAACGCAATTAATCAATAATCTTTTTTGACTTTTATGAATTCGACAAGGGACCAATTTAGTTTGTCCATGTTCAATTTTAATTATTTCCTTGTATAGTTCAGGATTAACGGATTCTAGATTTTGTAGCTGATACAAATAAGGTTTGTCGAATAGCGTCTGAGCAGCTTTATTGAATAGTTTTATTCTGTATTCGTCATCAAAGCAAAGAATGGGGATATCAATTTGATTGATTACAGTGTGAAGATAAATATGCTGAGATTCCTTTTCTACTTTTAATTCTTTAAAAGACTGAATAATTCTATTAAGAGATTCATTCAAACGTTTGTAAATAAAGGAGCCCTTTTTGTTTTGATATTGAATAGCATGATCGTTAAATTCTATGGCATTCAGAAATTGGGTGATTTGTCGATTGGTTTTATTGACATAACGATACAATTCCCAGGTGACCAATAAGGATAAAATAGAAAAAAAGGTGGAACTGAAATGCATTCCTTTTTCAATAATAAAGTAACTAGAGAAAAGCAGTGTGGAAAACAAAACAATTACTCTTATCGCAAGAGGGAAATAGAGGTTTCTAAAGTTCATATTTCGCTAATTTTCTATAAAGAGTTGTTCGTCCTAATCCCAATTCTTTTGCTACCTGGGTCATATTTCCTTGGTGTTTTTTGAGTGCTTTTAGAATAGCTTCTTTTTCTAAGGCTTCTAAATTCAAATTTTCACTCGCTAATTCTATATTGGCTTGTGCAGGTCGTAATAGAAGATCTTTATCTGTAATACTATTCGATTCAGACATAATTACCATTCGCTCAATTAAATGGCTTAGTTCTCTTATATTTCCTGGCCAATCATAAGTTTTCAACTTATCCATTACAGAATCGGCAAATTTCAATTCTAATTTTTGATATTTTCTTGCAAAATGATTAAGATAAAATAAAGAAAGTAGTTGAATATCAGATGATCGGTCTTTTAAAAGAGGGATGGTTATTTCAACTGTATTTATTCTATATAGAAGATCTTGTCTAAAGGTTCCTGATGCCACCATATCATAAAGCGGCATATTGGTAGCGCAAATTAACCTGATGTCTACATTGACTGGTGTATGGCTTCCTAATGGGGTAATTTGCTTGGACTGCATGGCGGTAAGTAGTTTGGCTTGAAGCCCAAGGCTCAAATTACCAATTTCATCTAAGAATAACGTACCATGATTTGCCGTTTGAATACGTCCAATCTTATCAGATTTTGCATCTGTGAACGCCCCCTTTTTGTAGCCAAAAAGCTCTGCCTCAAAAAGAGATTCACTAATAGAGCCTAAATCCACTTGTATGAAAACTTCATCTTTTCTATCGGAAAGGTGATGAATGTATTTAGCTACTTCCCCTTTTCCGGTTCCATTTGCTCCTAATAGGAGAACATTGGCTTCAGTGGGGGCAACTTTTTTTAAATTTTTCACTAATAGCTTCATCGAACTAGATTGTGCGATGAAATTCTCAGAAATAAAACCGGGGTCTAGGCTCTTTTGTACTTGACTTAATTGATCTAACTTTTTTTCTTTCTGATATAGTTCAGATGCATTTTTTATGGTTGTCAATAATCGCTCGTTATCCCATGGCTTGACCAGGAAATCGGTTGCTCCGTTTTGAATGGCTTTTACCGCTAATGCAATTTCACCATAGGCTGTCATTGCAATATATTTGGTCTCTGGGGCAGCCTTTTTAAATGTAGATAGCCAATAGAGACCTTCATTTCCAGATGTAACACTAGCACGAAAATTCATATCTAATAGAACTACAGTAACTTCATTCTTTTCAATGAATTGTTTTGCTGAATCTGGATTAGAAAATGTTTTGATGGGATAGGGTAGTTGTTTTACCAGCATTTTAACAGTAAACAACACATCTTTATCATCATCTAGTATTACGATAAATGGTTTCATTTGAGAGATTTTTATATTTCGAATGTACAAATTGTACCATTATGAAACACATTTGTAATGTTATTTAATCTTAATTTTTAAACAAAAAAAGAGGCCTGAAATTTATTTTCAGGCCTCTTTAAATATATATAAGTGGGGGATTATTTCTGCTTGATAAGCTCTAAGCTTGTTTCAATTCTAACCTCATTTCCTACAGCTAGTCCACCACTATCCATAACTGAGTTGTAAGTGACTCCATAATCTTGTCTATCAATTTCTCCAGTGATTTTGATACCAGCTCTAGTATTTCCCCATGGGTCTGTAATGATACCACCAAATTTTGCATCAAAAACTACAGCTTTCGTTACTCCTTTTAGTGTAAGGTCTCCATGTAATTTATAATTCTTTCCTTTTCCCTTTTTCATTTTTGTAGACTTAAAAGTCATTGTAGGGAATTTTTCTACATCAAAGAAGTCTCCATTCTTTAGATGTCCATCTCTTTTTTCATCACGTGTATCAATACTATTCATTTGAATAGTTACTTCGAATTGTGCATCAGAGAAATCGTCCTTATCAGCTTTAGCTACAACTGCGTATTCTCCAAATTGTCCAGTAGTTTCTGAGATCACCATATGATCTACTGCAAATGCTACAGAACTATGTCCTTGGTCACTATTCCAAACTGTGTTTTGAGCGAATGATGCTGTGCTCAATAGAGCAGCGGCAATAATACTTAATGTTTTTTTCATTGTACGGGTTTTTGTTGTTGGTACAAATGTAGATAAATAATTATTGTGCATACAACAATCGAATGGTGGAAAAATGAATATTTAACATAAATTATGAGAAACGGGGTTCACTATTAATGATTTGTTAGATTTGCTATCATATTATCATCTTTCAAGGTATTGTCTATTTAAATGGTTACATATTATGATTAAAAGGTATTTGATATTAGGTGTTTTAGTAGGGTTATTTTCGCTTAACTCACTTTCAGCTCAAGAAATTGATTCTGTCCAAAAGGAAAGTATCCTACTTTTTGATATTGTGAAGGAAAGGAAAGTTGACTTCCTTGCAATAGGAGATAGTAAATTGTGTACTCATAAAAATGATAAAAACTGTTTGTTACAGTTTTTAAATATGCAGTTGAAAGAGCATTTTTATTATCCACCAATGGCGGATTATACAGGTGTCTCTGGAGTTGTTTATGTTCAATTTGTTATTGATGGTGATGCAAAAATAAAGAATGTAAAAGTGTCTAAAAGTTCAGGTGAAACCATTTTAGATAATGCAGCTTTAAAAATTGTTCGTTCAATTGCTCCATTGGAAAGATCTGCCCTTTTAAAAGGAAAGCCTGTCGCTACGAAATACAAACTCCCTGTAAGATTTGATTCTAAACATCCCAAACGAATAGGTTTTATGAGAGGAGACACTATTTTTTGTCCACCAATATGGGAATTGAGTAATAAGGAACATGAATATAGTGGGAAAGATTTTCAAACTGAAATGTTTAAATTTCTTGGGATAAATTTTCATTATCCCGCTGGATTGAAGCAAAATAATATTCAAGGAAAGGTCTATATTGAGTTTACCATTGATGATGAAGGAAATATTGTTAATGTCAAGATTGTAAAAAGTTCTGGTTATAAGGAATTGGATAATGCTGGTTTAAAATTGGTGCAAAAAATCTCCAAAATTGCAATTCCAACTTTGGTGAATGGGAAAGCCGTATCCAGTAAATACACTGTTCCGATAAGTTTCAAACTAAATTAGAAATCAATGTTTTATGATATTTAATTCATCTCAAAGGCTTTGTTTTAATATCGTCTTGTTGGTTCATTTTTTTATGTATTCTGCTGCCTATGCACAAGAGGGAGATCAAAAAGTAGATTTTCAAATTGTTGAAACTCGTCCAATCCCAACCAAAAAAGGATGCAAAAGGAAAGACTTGAAAAATTGTATTCAGGATTATTTTACTAAGCACATTGTAAAAAAGGTAAAATATCCAAAATTGGAAAAAGAGATGGGGATTGAGGGAACAGTATATATTCAATTCGTTATCAATAAAAGGGCTGAAATAACGAAATCTATTATTGTTAAGAGTTCAGGGAACACTGCTTTGGATGTTGAGGCAATGCGTGTTTTTGAAAGAGTACCCGATTTTTATCGACCTGCAACACAGAATGATGAAGCTGTTTCTGTACAGTACACTATACCAATCATTTTTAAATTGAAATGAGGTTTCATTTTAAAGAAATTTCCCAGGGATTAATAGTCTGGGATTTTTTTTGGTACTTTTTAACTAAAAAGTTAGTTGAGTAACTAATATTTTAGTTAGGTTTGTATAAAGGTTATTAAAGATGAAAGATTTAACAAGAGCAGAAGAGGATATAATAAAGATATTATGGGAGAAAGGACCTTCCTTTGTAAAGGATATTGTAACTCATTTTCCAGAAGATCAAAAACCAGCTTATAATACGGTTTCTACAATTGTAAGGATATTAGTGAAAAAGGAATTAGTAGGAATCAATGAATTTGGAAGATCACATCAATATTATGCCCTAATAAGCAAGGAGGAGTACAGAAAATCCCGATTCAAGAAATTGATGACTGGTTATTTTGGGGGATCCTATAAGCAGTTGTTGTCGTTTTTTGTGGATGAACAAGAATTGTCTGTACAAGATCTTGATAGTTTATTAAAAGAATTAAAAGAGGAAGAAAATGATACTAACTAATTATACTTGGATTGGGATTCATTTGATTTGGATATTAGGTTTGTTTCTATATTCTAAATTACTCAAAGATTCGAAGGCGTTTGCACTAAATCGTACGGCCTTATATGCTATTCTAGTTGTTCCATTTCTACTTTTATTTAGCACACTATACATAGAAGGACCTGTTGTTTTTTCAAAACTCCCTGAACTAAAATTATACGAATCCATATCAGTGAATAATCCTGCTGAACGAATTGGATTGATTGATTTTAAAATTATTTCGATTTTGTACTTCTTGATAGCTGGAATTTTTGGGATCCGATTTATTTTGGAATTGGTTCAGATATTCAAAATGAAAAGATCATCCAAAAAGATAGCATGTGAATTTGGAGAATATTATGAAATAAAGGGGACTGGGGCATTTTGTTTTTTCGGTTGGATATTTATCGGTCGAGAACAAACGAATAAAGAATTGGCTTACAACCACGAAAAAATCCATGCGAAGGCATTACATAGTGTGGATATACTGTTAATACGCATGATGTCTATTGTTTTTTGGCTATTTCCTTTTTGGAAAATGATCGAAAAATATTTCAAGCAGAATCATGAGTATTATGTAGATGGAAAGTTATTAGATAAAGGGCATTTAAATTTAAAACAATATGTGGCCAGTATTGTGGATGATGGATTGTCTGAGTTTAGGTTTAACACACTTTCTGGAATGTATCAATTATCGTTAATTAAAAATCGAATTGAAATGATGAAAAGCACAAACAAATTTAAGCTCTGGAAGAATGTCGCCTTTATGGTCATATTATTTTCTGGAATATGTATGGTCTCCTGCCAATTGGATTCTCAAGAGGATGGTTCAGAGATTACTAATTTTGCCCTTTTGGATGTTGCTCCAAAGGTTGAAGTAGAAGGATGTGAGGATGAGTCTATGGAATGCTTTAATAAATACCTCATAGAGCATTTACAAAAGGAATTTACCTATCCAAAGGACGCTAAAGAACAAGGGATAGAAGGAAAATCTTATGTAGAATTTATCATCGATAAAACTGCTGCAATAGTCGATGTGAATCTAGTTAAAAGCTCCGGAAATGAATTGTTGGATGAGGAAGCCATTAGATTAGTCAATAGTCTTCCAGATATTTTAGAGGCAGGAATGAAGGATGGAAAACATGTAAATACAAAATACACACTTCCAGTTTCTTTTATACTTAAAAAATAAATCAATGGTCGTTCAAAATTTTGAACGACCATTTTAACTTTTTGGACCTCTGCCTAAAAACACATTGACCTTTTTTATAGGGTTGCCATTAATTCTTCTCCAACTAGTAATCTGTCCTATATGCGTTAATGCATCAGCTATGGGACCATTGATTAAATTCCAAAAGGGATAACCATCAGGGTATTTGGTTGAACTAATCTTTAGATCAATAAGGTCCTCTTCTGTTAGATTCTCAAGAATATTCCTACTTGCAATCAATTTCCCCATTATATTACTTCGTAAGACATCCAAACTATCTAGTTTTGTTAAACCCTGATAGGGATGTCTTTCAAATGTTGAATGAATCATATTAGTCAATTGATGAATATGATTCAGAAGTTCCATCATATTCATACTACTTTCACAAGGGCGAAAAGAAAGATCTTCCTCAAAGAGACCTTCTGTTGCCCATTTAAATCTAAAAATAAGACCATCAATCATACGTATTAAGATAGTATTGGCCTTTACTTCTTCGGGTGGATTTGGAATGTTATTATAATCGTTCTGACTATCCATATTTTCTCTTAGTTTAAAAATTAAAGTTCTTAATTTTTGTGTAGAATTACAAAAGGAATTTTATCTTCGATATTGAATTAAATGATGTGAATTTATAGGTGTTTGTGAATGGACTGGACTACCATGTTTGAGCAGGAATGGATAATGGGATTATTGAATGAAATGAGTTTATTATCCATTGTATTATTGCTTCTTTTTTATCTTGCCTTTTTAATACAATTCGTTGTTTATACGAGATTGTATATACCTATACTTAAGTTGGGGAAATCGTCTGTTGGTTCCTATGAATTGCCCCCGGTCTCCGTGATTATCTGCGCAAAGAATGAATCTGTCAATTTGGCTAAACATATTCCATTGCTCATGGAGCAGGACTATCCTGATTTTGAGGTAGTAGTTGTGGATGATGGATCTTGGGATGGTTCTATAGGTGAACTAATGAAATGGGCCTCACTATATCCCAATTTTAGACATACCCGTACCCTTCATGAAGGAGATAAGCGAGATTTGAGAGGAAAGAAGTTTGCACTCACCATAGGGATTAAGGCTGCGAGACATGAGCATCTGGTATTTACGGATGCGGATTGTTATCCTCAGGATAAACATTGGTTGATAAATATGGCACAAGGCTTCCAAGATGCACAAATGGTACTTGGCTATGGTGGATATGAGACGAAGAATTCATTTGTAAATACACTGATTCGTTTTGAAACATTTAAAATAGCAAAGCGCTATTTCGCCTTGGCGAAAGTTGGAATGGCCTATATGGGGGTGGGGAGAAATATGGCCTATACTAAATCTTCCTTTTTTGAGATTTTTGGTTTCAGATCACATATGCATATACAATCAGGTGATGATGACTTATTTATCCAAGATTTTTCAAAGAATAAATCGGTAGCAATTTGTCCTCGTACTTCAGGAAGTACACTTTCAGTCCCAAAAGAGCATTTGAGTTCTTGGTTCAAGCAAAAACGTAGGCATATTAGTACATCTGGACATTATAGAAAAGATATTAAATGGATGTTGGGTATTCTAGAGGGATCAAGCTTGCTCTTCTTTCTGGGATTCGTAACTTTGCCAATATTGAAAGTTCCTTTAGTTTACTGGCTGCCAATTGTAATTTTACAATTACTCATTCAGTATATTTTTTACTACAGGTTTAGTAAACAATTGAAGGAAGGTAAATTGTGGTTATTTCATCCTGTATTAGAGGTGTTTACTTGGCTTTTTCAAGCGGTAGTTACCCTATCAGTATGGATAAAAAAACCTAATCATTGGTAATGGATAGAAAGGTACAAGAGAAAAAATGGGTAAACCAAGCTTTGAAGGGGGAAAATGATGCCTTTGAAAAGTTAATGGAAAGCTATTGGGATAAGATTTTCGATTTCTTAAACCATCCTGTACTTTCTAAAGAAGATGTTGAAGATTTACGGGTAATTACATTTACTAAGTGTTTTACCAAATTGTATCAATATAAGGAACAATATGCCTTTAGTACCTGGCTATATAATATTGCTCAAAATACCCTAATAGATTTTTACCGTAGAAATAAGATCAATACAGTCTCTATAGATTCGGTTATTAGAATGGATAATGGTGAGGTTTGTAGCATGGAATTACCTTGCTCAGGTTCCAATCCAGAAGAGAAGATGATTGGGAAACAGCATTTTAGAGCGCTCATTGGTAGAATTGAACAATTGAAACCAGAATATCGAAAGTTAATTGAGCTGCGGTATATTGAGGATTCTTCTTATGAGGAAATAGCAATTGCGCTATCGATTCCATTGGGAACAGTCAAAAATCGCCTTTATCGGGCAAGAGTTATTTTAATCCAAAGTCTTAAAGATCAACCTATATAATCCCATGGAGGAAATAAAAAAATACTTTCCAAATTTAACGGAAGAACAGTACCAACAGTACGATCGATTGGTAGATCTGTATAAGGAATGGAATGAAAAGATCAATGTCGTTAGTAGAAAAGATATCCAGGAACTGGAGGAGCGACATATATTGCATTCTTTAGGAATTGCGAAAGTCATTAAATTTAAACCTGGATCCAAGGTTATGGATGTAGGAACTGGCGGTGGATTCCCAGGAATACCTTTGGCTATCATGTTTCCGGAAACCAATTTTTATTTGATTGATTCCATCGGTAAAAAAATTACTGTTGTTCAAAATATCATTGAAGAATTGGGATTGAAAAATGCCAAAGCGGAACAAATTAGAGCCGAGAATGTAAAGGAGAAATTTGATTTTGTGGTGAGTAGAGCCGTTACTCAAATGCCAAAATTTACCTCTTGGGTGAAAAACAAATTTTTGAAAGATCAAAAAAATACATTCAATAATGGAATTCTATACTTGAAAGGAGGAGACCTTAGGGTCGAATTGAACCCTTACGGTAGTCGAAAAGAGATTTTTGAATTGCCAAGTTTCTTTGAAGGAGAGTTCTTTGACACCAAAAAGGTAGTTTATATTAGAATGACATAAATTGAAAAGAATGAAGGCATACCTTAGATTAATTCGTTGGCCAAATGTCCTTATGATTGGTGCCATCCAATATGTTTGGAGGTATTTCTTAGTTTTCGATTATATCACTACAAATGAATCCTTGTTTAATGAATTGCAATTTGCATTATTGGTTTTCGCTAGTATGTTAATTGCCTCAGGAGGTTATGCTATCAATGATTATTTTGATGTCAAAACAGACATGATAAACAAGGGAAAAGAGTTGATTGTTTCCACGCTTATTAAAAGGACGCATGTTCTTCGTTTCCATATATTTTCAGCAATAATTGCCAGCCTCATATGTTTTATAGTGGGCTGGCAATTACATCTGTTGATGTGGTCATTGCTAGGACCATTTGCTATTCTTCTACTTTATCTTTATTCCCTGTATTTTAAGCGAACCTTCTTTTGGGGTAATGCTCTAATCTCATTGTTGATTGCCTTTCTTGTATTTGCTTTGGCTTTTTTGGATATCAACCTAAATAAACTCCCTATACGGGCATTGAATATACTAATACTAACAGGTGGCTTTGCTTTTACAACCAATCTCATTCGTGAGATAATAAAGGATATAGAGGATAGGAAAGGTGACAAGCTAATTGGATGCAAAACAATTCCAATAGTCTTAGGGGTAGATAAGACAAAAAAATTGGTCATAGGATTGATTCTCTTTTGTCAAGCAGCCATCTTAGTTGTAGGATTCTATTTTAAGCCAGATATTATTGGATTATTATATGCCTTCATTCTTTTGGTGGCTCCTCTATCTTGGTGTATATATTTGGTCAAATTTTCAAAAAGTAATCAACAGTTCCACACAGCATCTAGTTGGATGAAGGTAATTATGTTGATTGGAATGCTAACAATATTATTGATATGATTCAAGATTTCCCATTTAAATTGGTTTTGGGTTCAAAATCCCCTAGAAGGAAACAACTTTTGGAAGATATAGGTCTTCAGTTTGAATTGAGGACTATTGAAGTAGAGGAGAACTATCCTGATCACTTGAAAGGGGCGGAGGTAGCCATGTTTTTGTCTGAATTGAAAGCAAATGCCTTTCTTGGTCACTTAGCCGAAGATGAACTTCTTTTAACTTCTGATACTATTGTTTGTTTGGATGACCAAGTTTTAGGAAAACCAAAGAATGAAAAGGAAGCTACAAAAACACTGATGAGTTTATCAGGTAGAGAACATAATGTGATTACTGGAGTTAGTTTTTTATATAAAGAAGAACTATATACTTTTTATGAATCAACAGAAGTTCATTTTAGAGAACTTACTGCTACTGAAATTCAGTATTATATCAAAAACTATCATCCTTTTGATAAGGCTGGATCTTATGGTATTCAAGATTGGATTGGGAAAATAGGGGTTGAATTTATAAAAGGATCCTATTATAATGTAGTGGGCTTACCTGTAGTTAAGGTGTATTCTGAATTGAAAAAAATGGCTGAATCATGAGTACTCGTAAGGAATTATTTGTAAAACATCAGGGGCAAACTACGCCTTACTCAATGGCTTTGGATATAGAAAAGGCAGAAGGGTCGTTTCTTTGGGATAAAGATGGAAAAAGATACTTGGACTTGGTTGCAGGTGTTTCTGCTTGTACATTAGGGCATTGTCATCCTGCCATAGTCGATGCCGTTAAAATACAGGCTGAGAAGTATATGCATGTGATGGTTTATGGAGAATTTATTCAAGATCCTCAAATAGAATTGGCATTAGCTTATGCAGATCATTTACCTGATTCATTGAATTGTACCTATTTTGTAAATTCTGGGGTAGAAGCTATTGAGGCAGCTATGAAATTGGCTAAAAGGGCTACAGGTAGAACAGAAATGGTCTCCTGTTTAAGTTCATATCACGGGAGTACTCAAGGAGCCTTGAGTATTATGGGGTCTGACCTGCAAAAGTCAAAATACCGACCACTTTTACCTCAGTGTAAGCAAATCATATATAATGATGAAAGTAGTTTATCAATAATTAATGAAAGTACGGCTGGAGTTGTTATTGAGCCTATTCAAGGGGCTAGTGGTTTTTTAGTACCTAGTCATCATTTTTTGGAAAAAGTAAAAGCCCGATGTGAAGAGGTGGGTGCTTTGCTCATCTTTGATGAAATACAAACATGTTACGGTAGAACCGGAAAAATGTTTGGCTTTGAATATTTTGATGTTATTCCAGACATTCTTTGTTTAGCAAAGGGAATGGGAGGAGGAATGCCAATAGGGGCATTTATAGCTTCAACAGAATTGATGCATCTATTAAAAGAAAATCCAACTTTAGGGCATATTACAACTTTTGGTGGTCATCCTGTTTCTTGTGCAGCCTCATTGGCAACATGGAAGGTGCTGAAATCAACTGATATTATTGATAAAGTACCTCTTAAAGAGAAAATTTTTAGGCAAAAATTAGTTCATCCTTTGATAAATTGTATCAATGGATTGGGTTTAATGTTGTCTATTGATGTGGTTTCTGATGACGTGTGTAATAGGTTGGTCGATAAATTAATGGAGAAGGGGTTGATTTCATTTTTCTTTTTATTTAGAACAGATGCAGTAAGACTAAGTCCGCCATTGACCATTTCAGAAGAAGAGATATATTGGGCATGTGAACAAATCCTTACTAGTCTTGATGAAATACAGGAAGAAATTGCTTTGTAGTCATTTAGAACTAATTTCTATTAAATGCCTAGCTGTTTTTCTGTAGAAATAAGCTTAAAGACTGTATATTTGCAGCAAATACGAGAAGAATGAAATGTGGAATTGTCGGATTGCCAAATGTAGGTAAATCAACTTTATTCAATTGCCTATCCAATGCGAAGGCACTAGCAGCTAATTATCCTTTTGCAACTATTGAGCCTAATGTAGGAACTATACCTGTTCCTGATGAGAGATTGAAAGTATTGCAGGATATGGTACAACCAGAACGTGTACAATCAGCTATCGTTGAGATTGTTGATATTGCAGGTCTTGTAAAAGGTGCCAGTAAAGGTGAAGGATTAGGAAATAAGTTCTTGGCTAATATTCGTGAAACAAATGCAATCATGCACGTCTTGCGTTGTTTTGAAGATCCGAATATAACGCATGTTGATGAAACAATCAATCCAGTTAGAGATAAGGAAACAATTGACTTTGAATTGCAGTTGAAAGATATCGAAACGATTGAAAAACGTATTGATACGCATAGACGAAAGGCTAAAGCTGGAGATAAAGATGCGCTTAAAACTGTTGAAATTCTTGAGAAATACAATACTCATTTACTGGAGGGTAAATCAGCAAGAAGTATAGATCTTTCTGTTGCTGATAAGGAAAGAGTTGAGGATTTGATGTTACTTACAAATAAACCAGTATTGTATGTTTGTAATGTTAATGAGGCTGGCTTATCTGGAAATTCCTATGTAGATGCTGTAAGAGAAGCTATTAAGGATGAAAATGCTGAAATCATTGTTATCGCTGCTGGTTTGGAAGCAGATATCAATGAATTGGATGATTATGAAGAGCGTCAGATGTTCTTGGAAGATGCCGGTTTGTCAGAGCCAGGTGTTAACGCCTTGATCAAAATGACCTATAAATTGCTTAATCTACAGACATATTACACTGCTGGTGTAAAAGAAGTAAGAGCCTGGACCATTAAGATTGGAGATATGGCACCTGATGCTGCAGCAGTTATTCATACCGACTTTAAAAAAGGATTTATTCGTGCTGAAGTCATTGCTTATACTGATTATGTACAGTTTAAATCAGAGTCAGCATGTAGAGAAGCTGGGAAAATTTCGATTGAAGGTAAAGAATATGAAGTGAAGGATGGAGATATCATGCATTTCCGCTTTAATGTTTAACATATTTTGAATATATTTAGGCTCCTGAATATATCATAGAGTTAGGATGTGGCTATAGACTTTTAAAGGGTTTATAAGCTACATTCTTCATTTATACAGGTTTAGATTAAGTCCAATTTCAATAGTTATTTTTAACGCAAATGCTGGAAACTCAATATACCGAAGATAATATACGATCACTAGACTGGAAAGAACATATCCGGATTAGACCTGGAATGTATATAGGTAAATTGGGAGATGGTAGTTCCCAAGATGATGGTATTTATGTTCTTTTAAAAGAGGTCTTAGATAACTCCATCGATGAATTCGTAATGGGGACAGGGAAAACAATTGAAATTAGTATAAAAGGATCATCGGTTAACGTTCGTGATTTTGGACGAGGAATTCCTTTAGGAAAGGTAATTGATTGTGTTTCAAAAATCAATACTGGAGGGAAATATGATTCTCGTGCCTTTAAAAAGTCTGTAGGGTTAAATGGAGTTGGTACCAAAGCGGTAAATGCCCTTTCTGATTATTTTAAGGTTCAATCTATTCGAGATGGGAAAACCAAAGTAGCCGAATTTAGGCACGGTGTACTAATCGAAGAGGAAGAAATTACAGAATCTTCTCAAAGACGAGGAACCAAGATCGTTTTTAGCCCCGATGCAGGAATATTCCACAATTTTAGATATGTACATGAGTATGTTGAGAAAATGGTTTGGAATTATGTTTATCTGAATCCTGGATTGACCATTATTTTCAATGGAGAGAAATACTTTTCAAAAAATGGATTATTTGACTTACTGAGTAATAATGTTCGTCAAGAAAATATGCTCTATCCAATTATTCATTTAAAGGGTGATGATATTGAGTTAGCCATGACCCATGTGAATAATCAGTATGGGGAGAATTATTATTCATTTGTAAATGGTCAGCATACTACACAAGGTGGTACACACCAAACTGCCATTCGTGAGGCAATAGTAAAAACTGTAAGAGATCACTTTAATAAGCAATTTGACGGATCAGATGTACGTCAATCACTAGTTGTTGCTATTAGTATTAAAGTAATGGAACCTATTTTTGAGTCTCAGACAAAAACGAAATTGGGTTCTTTGGATATGGGACCAGATTTGCCTACTGTCCGCTCTTTTGTAAATGATTTTGTCAAACAAAAGCTGGACAATTACTTGCATAAGCATGCTGATATTGCTGAGAGACTTTTGACAAAAATCAAACAGGCAGAAAGAGAACGAAAGGAGTTAGCAGGAATAAAAAAGTTAAGTAAACAAAGAGCTAAAAAGGCTAATCTTCACAATAAGAAATTAAGAGATTGTCGTTCGCATTATAACAATGCAAAGGATGAAAAACGTTTAGATACCTTTATATTCATTACAGAGGGGGATTCTGCGAGTGGTTCTATTACCAAGTCTCGAGATGTAAATACCCAGGCCGTTTTTAGTTTAAAAGGAAAGCCATTGAATAGTTATGGTTTGACTAAAAAGGTAGTTTATGAAAATGAAGAATTTAATTTGTTACAAGCTGCCTTAAATATAGAAGAAGGTATTGATGGATTGCGCTATAATAATATTGTAATAGCAACTGATGCCGATGTTGATGGTATGCACATTCGTTTGTTGCTATTGACTTTCTTCGTACAGTTTTTCCCAGAGGTTATTCACAATGGACACTTGTACATATTACAAACTCCATTATTCAGGGTAAGAAACAAAAAGCATACACATTACTGTTATTCTGAATCAGAAAAAGATTCAGCTATAAATGAACTGAAAGGAAAGCCAGAGATAACTCGATTTAAGGGGCTTGGAGAGATTTCTCCAGATGAATTTAAACACTTTATCGGAGATGATATCCGTTTGGACCCTGTAATTGTCAGTAATGATGATTCAATGGATGAAATGTTAAGATTCTATATGGGAAAAAATACGCCTTTCAGACAAGAGTTTATTATTGATAACTTGAAAGTTGAAAAAGACAATATAAATGGTAATTGAAACGAAGAAAAAGGATAAAGTAATAATTGGTATTGGTTTATCACTTTTGTTGATTGCATTGATATCGGGATACTTCTTTAGGCAACCTATAAACGCTTATGGAGACCTGAGCAATTTTATCCACAACAGTCATATTTTTGAAGTTTCATGTCTTTTATTGTTTCTACTGATCTTGGGTCGCCCTAGTTATTTTCATTATAATGACTTGGGAGAGGTAATCATCATTAGAGGAGGAAGATTGATATTAGGGAATCTACTTTTTAAGCGTACGGTGCTTTTTGAGATACCGAAAAGAAAAGTGAGAAGAGTACAGGTGAAAAATATAATGGGTAGGCCCTTTTTAGCTTTGACTATAAATGGTCGTAGAAAAATCCACAAGGTAAAAAAAGTGGATATGGGCTTATTAACAAAAAAGCAGATGGATGAGATTGTTCATCGGTTAGCAACCATAGCAAGCCATCAAGAAGATTAAATTATTGAATAAGGCAAACGGATCATATACATGAGCGAATTTGTAGCACCAGAGGGAAATAATGAAAATGACCAAGAGATAGGTAAGATCAAACACATCTCCGGTTTATACCGTGATTGGTTTTTAGATTATGCATCTTATGTAATCCTAGAGAGAGCAGTACCTGCTATACAGGATGGGCTAAAACCAGTTCAAAGAAGAATTCTTCATGCAATGAAGGAATTGGATGACGGTAGGTATCATAAAGTTGCTAATATTATTGGGCATACAATGAAATATCACCCGCATGGTGATGCTTCTATTGGTGATGCCTTGGTAAATATTGCCCAAAAAGATCTTTTGATTGATCAGCAAGGGAACTGGGGAAATATATATACTGGTGACAGAGCAGCAGCACCTAGATATATTGAAGCAAGATTAACAAAATTTGCATTGGATGTTCTCTACAATGGTAAGATTACCAATTGGTTGAACTCCTATGATGGTAGAGGCAAGGAACCAGAAACCCTTCCTGTAAAGTTCCCATTACTTTTATTTCAAGGAGTAGAAGGTATTGCAGTTGGGCTTTCAACAAAAATATTACCTCACAACTTTAATGAACTGATTGATGCTTCTATTGCAATATTAAAAAATAGAAGTTTCAAACTGATTCCTGATTTCGTTACAAAGGGAATAATGGATGCCAGTAATTATGAGGATGGAAAAAAGGGGGGGAAAGTTCGTGTAAGAGCGAGAATTGCGCAATACGATAAAAAAACATTAAAAATTTCGGAAATACCTTTCGGTTGTACTACAAATAGTTTGATTGAATCTGTCCTTAAAGCTAATGAAAAGGGGAAGATTAAAATTAAAAAAATTGAAGATAATACTGCTGAACATGTAGAAATTTTAATTTATCTACAACCAAATATTTCACCCGATCAAACCATAGATGCTTTGTATGCATTTACGGACTGTGAAGTTAGCTTATCACCTTTATGTTGTGTGATTATCAATGAAAGACCTTACTTTTTAGGTATTTCTGATATTTTAAGAAAATCAACAGAGCATACGGTTCAGTTACTGAAAAAGGAACTTGAAATAAGACTGAAGGAAGCACAAGATAACTGGCATATGTCTTCTTTGGAGCGTATCTTCATTGAAAATAGAATCTATCTACGAATTGAAGAGTGTGAGACTTGGGATGATGTTATTTCAGAAATTAGAATTGGATTAGATCCTTTTAAAGAATTGCTTTTAAGAGAAATTACCGATGAGGATATTTCACGACTTACTGAAATAAAAATAAAGCGTATTTCTAAATTCGATAGTAATAAGGCTGAAGAAAACATATTGAAGTTAGACGCCCTCATCGAAGAGCTTAAGGGGTATTTAGGGAATTTGGTGGAATATGCAATTGACTTCTTTAAGGGGATCAAAGAACGATACGGAAAAGGTAAAGAACGAAAGACAGAAATTAGTGCTTTTGGAAATATCAATGCCGCTCGTGTAGCTATATCCAATCAAAAATTATATGTTAATAAAGAAGAAGGATTTGTAGGGACCAGTCTGAAAAAAGATGAATTTGTACAGGACTGTTCGGATATAGATGATATTATTGTTTTCAGATCCAATGGGACCGTGATGGTGTCAAAGGTAGATGAAAAGAAATTTTTTGGTAAAGGAATTGTTCATGTAGCAGTATTTAAAAAGAATGATATAAGGACCATTTATAATATTATTTATTCAGATGGTTTGAGTCATCATACTTTTATGAAGAGGTTCTATGTAAAAGGAGTTACAAGAGATAGAGAATATCCTCTTATTTCTGAATCGAATGGATCCAAAATGCTCTACTTCACACCAAATCCAAATGGGGAGGCTGAGGTAGTTTCTGTGTTATTAAAGACCCAAACAAAAGTTAAGAAATTAAAATTTGATATAGATTTTTCTGAATTAACAATTAAAGGGAGAAGTTCAAAAGGGAATCTTGTTTCTAAGTATCCTGTAAAGAGTGTCAGCCTTAAAACTGCTGGTGTATCTACCTTGGATGCTCAGGAGATATGGTTAGACGATACTATTATGCGTCTTAATGATGAAGGAAGAGGAAATCTGTTGGGTAAATTTGGGGCAGAAGACAAAATCATTGAATTTACCCAAGATGGTCATTATAGACTGTTAAGTACAGACTTAACTACTCATTTTGATTCTAATATGATTCATTTAGAGAAGTTTGATCCTGAGAAAGCCATTACTGCGGTTTATTACCATGGTGAAAAAAGGAGATACTATATAAAACGGTTTATACCGGAAATTTCTTCTAATAAGGTGATTTTCATTCCAGAAATAGAAGGGACGAAACTTGAAACAATTTCAGCTGATCATTTGCCAATTTTGGATCTTGTATTTAAAAAGGCAAGAAACAAAGACTCTAAAGAAAATGAAGAAGTTATTGTATCAGATTTTATTTCTGTGAAAGGTCTTAAAGCTATAGGTAATCAGCTTGGTGGTACGGATGTTAAGGATATTATTTGGAAAGATCCAAAACCTTTCGAAAAGCCTGCTGTAGTGGAATCAAATTCTCCTAATGATGAGGAGGATGAATCAGAAGAAATAAAAGATCAGATAAGTTTAGAATTATAATATAAAGCCACCGAGAGGTGGCTTTTTTCTTTTCAATTATTCCATTCCTCTCTAGAAATATTTCAATAGTTTTGATCTGTTAAAAAAACACACATAAATAATTATATATGTTTAAAAAGCAAATACTCTCTATTTTCTTGAGTTGCTTTATGATCGTTGGGATCAGTAAAGCACAAAATTTCGAAATATCTTCATTGGGATTATTTTCCTATAATGATATTCTTAGCAGTCAAAAGTTAAGCGATGTCTGGGGGTATGCTAGTGATGGAAAAGAATATGCTTTGGTTGGTCTTTGGGATGGATTTTCTGTTTTGGATATTACTAATCCTGTGAATATTGTAGAAAAAACGAGAATATCTGGCCCTAATAGTATTTGGAGAGATATCAAAACATGGAGTCATTACGCCTATATTAGTCATGATAATGTACACTTTAGTAGTCCAGATACTGCAGTGGGTTTGTTGATAGTGGATTTGAATACGTTAGACAGTAACACAGTGGATTATACGACCTTCAATTATGCAGGTAATATGAATAGAATTCACAATATATACATTGATGAAAATGGAATTCTTTATGCTTTTGGGGCTGATTATGGAGAAGGCGGAGCTTTGATGTTCGATTTGGAAGGTCAGGAAATGACTCCTTCCTATGTGGGGGAATACGATAGTACCTATTTACATGATGGATTCGCAAGAGGTGATACCTTATGGGGAAATTCTATTTATGAAGGTGAATTTCTTATTATGGATGTTACGGATAAAATGAATCCTGAAATTTTAGGATCCCAGACTACACCTAATACTTTCAGTCATAACTGTTGGCCTTCAGATGATAATAAATATTTGTTTACAACGGATGAGGTAGTTTATGGATCGGTTGCTGCCTATGATGTATCCGATGTTTCAAATATTCAAGCTAAAGGTCTTATTCAATCTTCATTTAGTACAGGTACCATTCCTCATAATACACATTTCTATGATAATTTTCTAATTAACTCATATTACAGAGATGGTTTGCAAATTGTTGATGTTTCTCGACCTGAAATGATGGTAGAAGTAGGTCGTTATGATTCTTCACCTAGTTATATGGGTGGGGGATTCAATGGTGCTTGGGGAGCATATCCTTTTTTACCTTCAACTCGTGTTTTAATTTCTGATATGGAAGAAGGTTTGTCTATAGTGCAACCAAGTTATCAAAGAGCAGCTTTTTATGAAGGAGTTGTAATTGATATTTCTACCAATTTGGTATTGGACAGCGTGGAAATTAACTTAAATGAGGATACTTTATTATCCGGTTTTAATGGAGATTTTCTTTTTGGACAAAAAGAACTGGGACAATTTAATGTAGAAGCAAAATTGGATGGTTACAATGATTTCAACGTTCAAATTTTAATGGTAGAAGGGCAAACTCTTTTGGATACCATTTTTATGGAACCTATAGGATTTGGAATATTGGAATTGGATCAATTAATTAGTATTTACCCTAATCCTGTTAAAGATGTGCTGTTTATTGAATCCTCAGATATAGAAATTTCAAGTTTTTCGATCTACAGTATTGATGGAGCTAAGGTGGTTGAAAGTATTGTTGGAATTGAGTCCAATAAATTGAATGTTTCAAACTTACCAAAGGGAATTTATCTAATAGATTTGTATACCAAAGAGGGATATATTCTGAATAAAAAGTTCACTAAATTATAGAGAATGAATTAGTTTCATTTTTGTTAGATATATCAAATAAAAGACCTGTTGTTATCAACAGGTCTTTTTTGTTTTTAAACATTTATTTCAAAATATAATTTTCAAATAAATGTTTAAACATATTAGATGATTCTCTTATGAGTAATTTACATAGATGTATTGATGTACAGTAGATTACGTCTTGTTTTTGTGGGTATTTTTCTCTTATTTAGAATATTTGAAAACCTAAATGATAAGAATATTAATGGATAAATAAATTGAATCAATATGATAAAATTTTTCATTTTAATAATGGCATGGGCAAACCCAATACAGGTTGCTAATAAAGTATATACAGTAAAAGGAACTGTTAGTTTTGGAAAGTATGGTTATGATTGTAGTGGAAGGGGGATTTGTTCTTTTAGGCCCCAGAAAGTTGAAAGTGATTTTTTCAATGCTGAGATAAATAGAATTAATTTAAACGAAATAGAAATAAAAGTATTTCTCTCCAAATTATCTGATGTCGAATTTTTTCAATTATTTGAAATGAATACTGATGATTTTAAGGAAAAGGATTTCAATAAAATTATTTTACAATCTGTAATTCCCTTGAATAAGGAAACTAGATTGCCCTTGCACTTACCAGATGAGTTTGATGAAATTGATTTAGATGGTATTTCAGGCTTTATACTTGATTCTTGTTTGTTGATCAAATATAAATTATAGGCTATGAAATGTTTTTTTATACTGCTTATAGTCAATATTGGACTTAGCTATGGATTTGTAAATTATCATTCGGATAAGCCTAGTATTGATGATGTTCTTTTACGATTGGAATCGGAACTTGAGGAAATTCAAAGGAAGCACCATATAGCCAGGTCTGATCTGTTAAATGGAATAATAGAATTGGATAAAGAACTTAACTCGATTTCAGATAGAAATAGACAATTAGATATTTTGATTGAGAAGAGTAAGAGGGAAGATTTACTGAAGAAATTGAATGAAAATGAATATCTAAGTATGAGTAAAATTAGGTACCTAAAAGGAATAGATATTATTAAAATTCTATATGAAAAGGTACTATCTCTCGATCATCATTTTACATCTGTTAGAAGCTTGTCTGAATTGAATAAGTTATCCAATCCTAATAATTATGCACAGTTCGAAAAGTTATCTCAAGATTTAAAGCGTAAGAATAGGAAGAAAGGTGAATTATTAAAATTAACAGATTTATTGTCCAATAATTTATTTGCAAATATAACAAAGACTTTGATCAATATTTCAAATTCAGGTTATATGTCAAACCTGACCAAAAAGGAGCAATTGGAAATTGAGTGTGTCATGGATTTTACCCTTCGGATGTATCAAGATTTAAATACTGTTTATTATGAAACAGCTTTTCTACAATCCCATAATGAAAGCATTAAACTTTCCATTGAGAAGTTATTCCTGGATTATGTCCAAGTTATTAATTATCAAAAATCATTGCTAAATTGTAGGAGTATGGATGATTGGGATGAATTAAGGAAGAATCTTCAAAATACGATAGAAGATATTTATGGTATTGAGGATCCACAACAAAACTATAGAAGACAGGTAGATATTGAGTTCTCCATTGATAGACTTTTACAATATATTTCTAAATACAATGATTTCATTTGTATGTGTGAACAGTTTTACAACAAGTTTAAAATTATTCTATCTAGTTATGAAAATGAAAATATTTGCATTGAAAATATACAATCTGACTTCGCTAAAATGAAATTTGATATAGACAAAGCAATTAAGAAATTCAAAATTGCCTATCGACCCGTAGAAATAAACGGATCCAAATTGAAGGGTATTCTCTATGGTTTGAAAACGTATGAATAAAAAAAGTCAGGAGAGACACCTCCTGACTTTTGAGTTGAAAATGGTTAGGTCGTTTTCGGAAAGTTATATTATAAAACTACTAACAGGGTTAATTTAGGAAATAGAATCATTCCCAATAATTAATCTCTTCCATTCAATAGTAATTCTCGTTAAATGGTTGGAAATAGTGGTAGAGAAAATAAAAACGCCAATGAATAGTCATTGGCGTTTTTACTATAAATTATTTCAGAATAATTTTTGCTATTCCTTTTTCTCCTAGAGATTCAATATGAATTAAGTAATTCCCTTTACTAATATGTTTTAGATCTAGTTCTACTGCAAATGATGGTATAGAATAGTTAACTGAATGAATTAATTTTCCCTCAATACTATAAATTTGAATCCTATCAATTTTTGTTAGGTAATTGATATAAATCATACCATTAGAAGGGTTCGGAAACAATGAACCCTTATTGTCAATTTCGTCTAGAGATACCCCTTGTATAGTAACTACGTGACTTATAGAATAGCTGTCCCCACAATCATCAGTTAAAGTCAAGGTAACCGTGTAGCTACCGTTGGCCATATAGGTATGAGTAGAGTGTTGTTCAGTTGAATTATTTCCATCTCCAAAATTCCAACTTGTGCTAAAGTTACCACTAGTGGTATTTGAGAAGTATACTTGACTGATATTACTAATATAGAAGTTGAAACTTGGTGATAACTCTGGGTTATCATTTTCAATAATCAAAGGAATTTCAAAGTCAATTGTCATATTGGATTCAAATACAATTTCTGTATTTAGATTGGAGCTTGTAATTAATGAAGAAGTTACTGATAAGGTAAAATCTGCACTTTGACCTGGTTGAATTATGGTCAAGGTATTTGGACTAACAAATACGCCATTCGCTGTCTGACTAAAGCCTGAAAATTCTAATGAAAGGTCTTGGTCTCCAACATTATCAATAGTAAAGGTTTGTTGGTTTACAGCAGGGCTATTACAATCAATGTTTTCGGATAGTACCCCTGCACTAAAACTTGCGATTGGTCCTAGGTTGGCTGAGCCAGTAATACATTTTGTCACTGTTCCAGTATTTGTCTGAATTGAAATATTCCCAGTTATAGCTTCACCAGCCAACGTATAATAGCTCATATCTATCTCAAGACTATCTCCAGGTAATATGGTACTTGGATTACCTAGCCAAGCGATGTTCGTATTGGTAGAATTTATGTTATTAATTGAGATATCTAGACATCCTGTATTGGCAATATAGAATGATTCAGTCACTGTGTTCCCAACAAGAACATTACCAAAATCTAAACAAGTGCTAGAGTCCATTTCTAATTGGCTAATTCCAGTGATATTCACTACAACTGGAATATCGTAATTTCCAATGCTATCATTAGTAGTTAACTGTACATTTGTCTCATACATTCCAGGAACAAAATTATGTGCGTCGATATAGAGCCAAATACTGTCGGATTGTCCTGTACTTAATGAGTTGGATAAAAGGGAATTATCTGTAGAAATAAATTCACTTGAATGATTTCTATATTCGATTAGTACGGTATTACTGTTTTCAAAACTGGAAGAAACATAAACATAAGGCGAATTGTAAAGATCAATTTTAAGTGTCCCATCTGCCAAATAATTCTGTAACATAGTTCCACTTAATATGATATTATTAACGATTTCTACACCGTCATATCCTCCATACAAAGTAGTATAGTTGACATTATCTATATAAACTGTGATATTTTCACTTGTTGAACTATAATCTCCATTCATTCTAATTTCTAGTCTCAAGCTATCCAAGTCAGTAGGGATATCATAAAACCAAAAGGTGAAGTCCTCGCCTGAATAGCTAAGGTGTTGAACACTAGAATCTTGAATTAAACTAGGTTCCAATTCCAATTCATAATTTAATTCGCCGCCTATACTGTCAGAAATGATGAATAAAAATGAATCAACCGAATTACATTCAATGTTTAAATAGGTAGAATCAGGACTAAAAACTAATAGCGGATAATCCTGTACTGTAATGGTTGAATAACTCGTATCAGCAGCATAACAGTTATGAGCAATTAACATTACATCATAGATTCCTGGTTGATTATAAGAATACTTTGGATTTTCTTCTGTTGACCAAATTCCATCTCCAAAACTCCATTGCCACATAAAATTGTCAATAGTGGATGTCGATGTGAAATTAATTGAATCACCAAAGGCAGGGTTTATATTGTCTACAGTGAAACTTGAAATTCCTGAATTACCTATAGGAATATAAGCATCCCATAAGAGTGTAAATCCAGCATCGGTGTTATAGGATGATGTAAATGTTACATAAGCGGCACCAGAAGAGGCAACAAATTCTAGGTCATTTTGTGTTGTAGAATTTGAACTATATAATAAGTTTCCAAAGGAGTTTGTTCCATCATATATTAAAAGGTTGGAATTTATTGCCAATGATATATTTTCGATATTTATCAAAATAGAATCTGCACACAATGGATTAATGAGGAATGAGCAATTCTGATAATTTTGATAAAAATCATGTTCACCCCCTGAATCAAACAATATACCAGTTGGAGTGTTCGATTGATTGTTGTCACACATGGTATACAGGTGATCCACATGAATGAAATCTTCTTTGGTAATAGGATAACTTCCTTGACTATTTCCTACTTCTAAAGTAATATCCTTTAATCCAGTTGAATGAAAGCTAATTGTTGGATTTTGAAAAATAGAACTAGCCGGAAAGCCATCTTCCAATTCCCAATTCCAATTTGTTGGGGCATTCGATGATAGGTCTATAAAGGTAACAGTATCTCCAAGTCCTACAAATTGACTATATGATTCAAAATCAGGACATGGTGTAATGTCTTTGATTATGCTAAAGTCTATAGCCAAAACCGAACTATCTGGATCGTTACTCAAGAATAAAACGGTCTCATTATTAGTACCAGTTGGAAAATTGCTAACATTAACTGTTAAAGTTACTGTTATTGAATCACCTGGTATTACTATCCCAGTATCTGGCTGGAAGGTATAATCTGAAATAGTGTGATATTGTTTAATTGCATTTTTCAGTATGGTCTTGTTGTTATCTGTTGAAAAATTATAGGTAAATCCTATGTAGGTAACAACACCATCACCATAGGTCCATTCTGAAACAGCCTGATTTGAAATAGTATTTTGGTATAGAATTTCTTGACAATTGGAATTCGTGAAATTATGATAGTAGGTTTGATAGCTAGAATTTAATGGAGAAGTTGTTCCTTCCAACAAGTATGAATTAGCTACTCTTGTAAGACCATAATTGGAATATCCACTATTTGAAGAATAATATCCGGTGAAGAGTGAACTATTATACATCTCATACCGTGTAGTTCCTAGAGTTATAAGATGTCCACCATCATTTACAAAATCTTCCACCTTATCCATTAAATTATTGTAATCGAAAAAATTGGAAGAATAACCTATAGGAGGAATAATGACTAAATCACTTAAGCTAAGATAGTGGTCAACGGAATCTGAATTATTCCCTGCAAAATTATATAAATTATAGGCTATACCTAAGTTCGAAAGAGTTGTTTGAAAATTGGATAAATCAGCGTTATAAACTCCATAGCTAAAGGATACAATATTGATTGCTGCAGATCCATCATAATCCATCTCAAAATTCAAATCTGTAAGACCAGTGTTATACACGGTAAATTCATATTCCAATTCATCATAACAAGATACCGATTGCGTTGGGAATGAAATTGGATTGACTTCTATATTGGGTGGAGGAGTTGTTTCCCCCTCTAGACAAATAGAAATACTATCATTTTGAGTAATGATGGTAATTAATTCATTATAAATAGAAAGAGTATCAGATTCAAAATAAATTGTAATACTATCGGTAGAATAGGGGGCTAAAAATAAAGTGTCGTTGCTTAAAGTAAATACATCTGCATTTGAAACATACATATTACTGATCGATAAATCGGTACAAGTATTATTTTCAAGAACTAAAATTTTTGAATCCATTAAATTGGCAAAAATTGGATCAAATTCTATACAAGTAGTATCAACGGTTAATTCAGCATTTCCTTCTACTGTCAAAACTACAGGAATTTCATAATTCCCTATGGAGTCGTTGGCTGTAAATGAAATAGAATAGATGTATTCTCCCGTATATAATGAAGTAGCATCAATGTCAATTGAAATAAAAGTACTATCATATCCTGATAGAAAATAACTTGAACTGTCTGAAGATATAATGACATCAGAAGTACATTCACTTAGAATATTTGTAAGTAGTCTAGCTGTATTATCATTATAATAAGAATAATCAAGGCCTAGATAGTATATCATTCCAGCTCCATATTGTTTATAAGAAAGAATAGATTTACTTAATATTGTAATCACATCCGTAAAACCATCCGTATTGATGTTTACATTATAAGTTGCTGTTAGTGCATATAATGGAGTGATGATACTGTCCATTAAATTATCATTCGGCATTTCTATTGTAAGAACACCTGAACTATAAGAGGAATTGGAGGCATCTATCAGTCCTGTTGAATTCATTGAATTGATATAGTAATTATCTCGCCCTGAGAAAAGTACATTTCCACCATTATTAACAAAATTATCTAAGCTACTTACTAAGTTGGAATAATCAACAGAACTATATTCTACTTCAGGGAATATGACCAAATCGATATTACCAATTACAGCATCGAAGTCTGATGCTGAAGTGCTTGATAGTGTTGTAAGGGTATGATTAGGATAATTTTGGTTTAAAATGTTTTGCATATTATTAAACTCAGGAGTAAAATCAACTCCTAAGGTTAAGGCTAAAATATTTAAACTATCATTTGTTACCTGTTGGAATTGTTCAATATATGTATCTCCAGTTGATGTATTGGTAATCTGGAACAAGGAATCAAATTGAGCAGTACCACCACAATCTACAGTTGCGAAAATGGTATCTGTGCTAATTGACAATTGTGGTAAGTCTTGTACATAAACAGTGTATTCTATTGTATCAGAATATGCACAATTTGAACTGATTAAAGAAACGGTATTCAATCCTGGATTAGTGAAAATGATGTCTGTTGTAGAATCAGAAGAAACAAAAATATTGTTTAAACTCCATTGATAAAAGGACACATCTTCAGAACTAGCACTTGAAAATTCCCATGGGAAATTAAGAGGAATTGTATCTGTAAATACAAAATCAGAAACAGGAGTAAGGGTATCCAACGAAACGCAAGTCCAATCAAGGTGAAACCCGGGGTCAATTACAGAGTAATCACTCGTAAACTTGATCAAGGCATAAGGTTGGTCAATTACAAATTCTTGATTACTAGCGGATGAACCATAAAATATTTGATTTGAATAGATTGCTTCCGAACCTTTGTAAATTGTCAATTTATCACAACAATTTTCCAGATCCAACATATTCAAATTGATGAATATACTATCAACACAATCAGATCCAATAAGGAATGTACAGTTTTCACCATTTGAATAATTTCCAGTAGGTCCTCCTGAATCATACAAAATACCGTTTAAGGATGTCGATAGATCATCTGTACACATTGTGTATGTATTGGATACCGTAATGTAATTGGTCATTAATAGAGTGTCTGCCCCATAACTATTTGAAGTAATTAATTCAACATTGTATGAGCCAACATTGTTATATTGTATTATCGGATTTTGAACAGAACTTGTAGAAGGAGTTCCTCCTGGAAAAGACCATGACCAGCTTGTAGGAACATTTAGACTATTGTCTAAATATTGAATATTCGCTCCTACATTGACAGTGGCTTGATCAATTGTAAAGTTAGAAACTGGAGGATTTGAATTGACAAGAATAGTGATGGTATAGTCCTCTTGTTGCCCGTAATATGTAGACTGACATGATCCGGTAATAGGATTAGTTGTATAAATGGCCCTCATTCTAAGGGGGGTATTGTAGACAATATTAGGATGGCTCAATATTATATTTTCATTAATATAGCCATAAGTATTGCTTGCTAATAGCTCTGTCGAATCAAAATTACCAGAATTATTATAGTCTATATAGACTGCTAAATTTGGAGAGGAATAACCTGTTGATACATAAATTGGCATAGGAATACCCGCTGTTATATCCGTGCTATAGGTACATGTGAAATCTTCAATTGACGATGTTGTAAGACCTGAAGCATTTGTTATTGATCCAAAATTGAAATTATCGATAGAGTAGGAGCTTGATGTACTAGTTACTGAAATGTCGCAACTTGCAGCCAAAGGTACGTTCAAAGTGTCAATTTGAATGTAATTTTCAAGCAATAGGGTATCAATTCCATTACCACAAGTAGCAGTTCCGGTACTAATCAATTGAACATTGAAATCTCCTTGTGTAGTATAAGTATGAGACGGATTGGCTAAGGCAGAAGTATCTCCATCACCAAAATTCCATAAGTAGGTTGTGGTATTTGTACTGTTACTAGTAAAGTTTACTGTGAAGGGTAATTGACAATTTGTATTATTATCTGCAATAAAAATAGATGATACACTATTGTTGAATAGTGCTCCAACCCCTACAGCGTACCATGCATTAGTAGTTGCAATAACCTCATTCGAACAACTTCCATAGAGGTCTGTGGCAGCCTGAATACTATATGTTCTAGCATCAGCATAATTAGAATTACTACTCAAATAATTGTTTAAACTTCGGTAGGCAATCTTTGAGGCTTTCAGCCTTCCAATTCCAGAAATAGAATAAATATCATCAATATCATTTGTTCCCGATCCACCTTCAGCTAATAAATAGAACCAGAAATTTTGAACACCGGAATTAGTATGAACACCACCATTATCAGCTGAACTAGTATGCCAATGTGTTCCTAAATATGTATCTGGATCAGATGCAAGGTTTGGATTGGACATGCTTCTGAAGAAACTTCCATTGGTATAGATTTCATTTCCCATTAGCCAATCAGCTTGCGATGAATCAACATCAAAATCTAGACAAACTCCAAATATATCTGCGAAGGATTCATTTAAAGCTCCTGATTGGTAGGAATAGACAAGACCTGCAGAGTTTTCAACTACTCCATGGGTAAATTCATGTCCTATGATAGCTAATGTAGTTAGTGGAGTCGTCCCATTGTCTGAATCTCCATCCCCAAATGTTAGTTGAGAACCATCCCAAAAAGCATTGACATAATCATCGTCATAATGTACTCTACATTTGATTTCCGCGTCGTCATCATCATATGATTGTCTTGAATGGGTGTTGTAAAAATAATTATAGGTCTCTGTAGCGCCCCAATGTGCGTCATATGCTGCATGGTCATTATTGGCAGTTGAATTCCAAATATTAGTCGAATTATCGAATTCTATATCTGAACTCTGGTATGTATTAGTTAGCATATTCACCGTATGAATACCACCACCTACTGTATTTCTAAGTTCATATGAGCTTTCACCTATAGAATCAGTAATGAATGATTGGATTCCACGATACATGGTATGTGCAGTTCCATTTGCATCAGAATGGTGTATTCGGCTGTGTTTTAGCAACTCTTTTCCTGTAGATGCATCGATATAAGATGTGAACCTGAATAAGGGCTTTACAGAGTATACATCTACTTTATAGGCAAGGGAATAAATTCGTTTACCGTCAAAGGATGGTACAATAACCAATTCTGGTTCTATACTTGGGTAATTATCTTGACATTCCCAAGCATATTGTCTTGAAGGGTTGGCTTCTAATGATTTGACAATGGCCTCCTCTTTATTTAAGCGAAGCTTGTTGTTCAGCTTTTTTATAGGATTGTTGAATCCATTGGCTAAATATAGACCATCACTATTGAAATGTAATTTTATTTCTGCTCCAACTATTATTTTTCCATCAAATAATTGCTGAAGATGAAGGTGACGATAGCCAAGTTTATCAATGGTTTCTTTTTCAATCTTCCAATTTTCAGTTGACGTATTAAGGGTTTTATTAAGCCATTGAATAGCTTCATTATTTGTGGAAATGGAAGGAGTTTCTACCTTTTGGTAAAAGCGATCTCTTAATGGATTCTCAATTTTATTCCGAGTTTGAGCACCAAGATGACTTGAAAGAAGCATGGCACATATAAGGCCTATTCTTTTGATATTTTTTAATATAATATTCATTCTTTATATTTCAGTTGAAAAGACAAAGATATAAATACTAGATAAATAAGGAGATAAAATTATGGTTAGGTTTAATATAAATAGGATTGAATAAAAAAAAGGTCATTCAATTTGAATGACCTTTTTTTTATTTTTTATAATACTTCATTGCATCAGGAATCCATTTGTTTAAATCCTTGATTCTTGTAGTAGGATGGGGATGAGTTGAGAGGAATTCAGGAGAATTCCCACCTTTAGTTGCTGCCTTCATCCTAGTCCAGAATTTTGGAGCCTCATGAGGATCATATCCGGCCATTGCCATAAATATTAACCCCATTTGGTCTGATTCACTTTCATGGCTTCTCGAAAATTTTAGCATCCCTAGTTGGGTACCAATTCCAGCTGCTTGTAGAATTAATTGATTGGTTAATGTTGGTTTTTCTTCAATGGCTATTGAAAGAGCGGAAAGTCCAAGGTTTGCCACCATTCCATGGCTCATCCTTTCTCCACCATGATTTGCAACGGCATGAGCAATTTCATGCCCCATAACTACTGCAACTCCAGCATCCGATCCACAAACTGGTAGAATACCAGTATAAAAGGCAACCTTTCCACCTGGCATACACCATGCATTTAGTGCTTTATCCTTAATTAAATTAAATTCCCATTCGAATCCATCCAATTGATTTTGGATGCCTTTGTCGGTATAATATTTTTCGACAGCAGCTTGGATATTTTTACCAACACGTCTAATTTGAATAGCCTGCCTTCCACTTTTAATAACTTCACTTTTTCCAAGTACTTCATCATAATTTTGAAAGCTAAGTGGAATAAGTTGAGAATTGGGTATTACTTGGAATTGTCTTCTTCCCGTTATTGGATTGACCTTACAGGCAACTACCCACAAGAGAACGACAAAAATGCTGATCCATTTTTTCATTGTGTATTATTTTAGAAGTGGTAAAATGTTTATTGAATTTAACAAAGATATCCTTAATCTATGACGAAATCCGAACGAATCGCTAGATGATCTGACTGTTTTTCCTTAACTGTGTAATAATTAAAGGGTTGAATGGATGGTGAGTGTAAGATATAATCAATGCGCAATGGAAAGACCAATTCACTAAAACTATTACCAAATCCAGATCCAGCTTTTACGAAGCTATCATCTAAAGATTGAGTTAAAGTTTGATAGGCGTAAGAAGATGCCGTATCATTAAAGTCTCCACATAATATTACTTTGTATGGTGAAGATTCAATATGTTTTGAGATTCTATCCACTTGATCTGCTCTTAGTGTAAATGCTTTTTTGAGTTTCGATAGTATGGAACTAGTGTTTTTTTCCAATAATGAATCTTGTTTGAACAATTCCTCATTTAGGTCGCTCATAGTTGATTTTTCCTCATTACTAAACCGTGTAGAGGCCAAATGGGCATTATACACTCTAATAGTATCGCCATGAATTTTTATGTCAGAGAAATAACATTTATTGATATGGTTATCTGCATAAGGAACAATTCCCCAATTTACTATTGGATAATTAGAATGTATATGATAGGAATCCTTTGTTGGAGTCATATATGGATATCCAATATCCAAATCTGTCCAATAGGTCTCTTGTAGGCATAGAATGTCCGGTTTCTCGGCCTTGATAATTGCTATAACATCTTTGTAATTGTCTTCTTGTCTTAATTTCTTCTTGTACATGAGGCTGGCAATATTATAGCTCATTACTCGGAAATGTTTTTCAGAAGAGAAGGCTTTTTGTTTTCCATCAAATCGAACAAAGTCGTTTAAATGGAAATAGCTGAAACTAAGAATTAGTAATGGAAGTAAAAATTGACGTTTTAATAAGGCAATCCAAAGGATTAAGAATACAATATTAATAATTGCTAGAAATGGAAAGCTCAGTCCAACAAGAGCTAAGCTGGCAAAGTATTTTGGTGAAATAAATCTAGCGAATAACGCTAATATCAATAGAATAGCAAAAAGCCAATTTAATATATAAAGTAGCTTTTGAAAAAAACTTAGGTTTTTCATTCCAAATAAGCTCATACTAGTCTTTTTTCATTCTAAACAGAAAGGCACGTTCTTCCTTACTTAATTTATCATATCCTTTCGCCTTAATTTTATCTAAAATCCGATTCAATTCCTCTTGTTCTTCAGCCTTTTGAATATTGTAGTCATGATCATCCCTAGGAACTGACCTATGGACTACTTTGAGTCTAGATTTTTTCTTGAAGAGATTTTTAAACCAATCAATAATATTTAACAAGAGCCTAGGTTTTTGATTTATAATAGTAAAGCTACCTATGATAGCAGTCAAAATACCTCCAATATGTGCAGTCCAGCTAACAGAGGAATGATCTAATATAGCAAATAATTGAAAAATAATAAGCGCAATAATTAACCACTTCAATTTGAATGTGATTCCATCAAATAGATGTAACGGTAAATTAGGATAATGTATGAAGAGAAGAAATAAGATTGACATATTACCTGCTGACAGTCCCAATAATCTTGAAGGGACACCAACCTGAGGAATCAATAGGAAAAAGAGTCCTCCGAGTACTATTCCTCCAAAAAATAACTTTTGTACATATTGAGGTAAGAAATACCTTTCAGATAGTTCAATAGAAAACTTAAACAGTATGATATTGGAGATGAAGTGCCAAAAATTGGTATGAAGCAAACTATAACTAAAAATGGTCCAAGGTTTTCTCAATAGACTATTCCAGTCATTGGAAAGACCAAAGGCATCCAGCATATAATAGTGAATATTATCATTGAACTGACCAATAAATGAGAGGATATAGAATCCTATGCAAAGCCATAGGAAGATATTGACCGCTCTATTTTTACTAATATGAAGAGTAGATGTATTCAAATTAATAGAAGTAGTTATTTGTTTTTCTCCAATACTTAATCAATAGAAATCCAAAGAGCATACCACCTAAATGAGCGAAATGAGCTACCCCTGGATTGTAACCCGAAATACCTGAAAATAATTCTACAAGTCCATATACTAAAACTAAGTATTTCACTTTTACAGGGAATAGTAAATATATAAGAATCTTGGCATTTGGATAAGTCATTCCATAGGCCATTAGAATCCCAAATAAGGCGCCTGATGCTCCTAATGCTGGTATATGTGCAATATCCAATAAAGGTTGATATTTTATACTTATTCCGGACAGATCAAGATCAAAAACCCTTTGTACTAGTTCTGGATTCAGTGAGCTCGTTATTTGAATAATTTCTAAATGCTGAACGGCTGTATATAATATGGCAGAACCTAAACCAGTGAACATATAAAAGACCAAAAAACGTTTTGATCCCCAGTGATTTTCTAGAGTATTACCAAACATCCAGATGGCGAACATATTAAAGAACAAATGAGAAAAACTCCCATGCATAAACATATGAGAAATTATTTGCCATGGTCTAAAAAATTCACTTTTAAAATAATATAGAGCCAAATGTTCATCTAGGTCAATACCTAAATTTTTTAACACTAGAGTGATCAAAAACATCAACCCATTGATGATCAATAAATTTTTTACAACGGGTGGTAATAAATTGAAACCTTGTAATCGCATTATGCAAAATTTTTGTCTATTTCTTCTAAGCTTACAGTGATATGTGTTGGTCTCCCATTGGGATCGCTTTGTGGGAATTCACAAGCAAATAATTCATCAATTAGATGATTCATCTCTTTTTGACTCAATGCCTTTCCTGTTTTTATACACATACTTTTTGCCAAAGATCTTGCAATCTGATTGACTTGCTCTTCGCGAGTAGGGGTATATGTTTTATAATCCTCTAGAACCTTTTCAATTATCGACTCAATATTGTCAATTGGAGTGTCAAAAGGTACACCATGAATTTCTATTTTTTCATCACCTATGTCGCCAAGATCGAAACCTAGGCATTCAATTTCTTTTTGAAGCTCCCTTAATATATCAAGATCTGATTTGGGGAGTTGAATTTCTTGAGGAAATAACAATTGCTGACAAAGGGCATTGCTTTTTTCAACTGAATTTTGAAATTTTTCAAATAAAATTCGTTCATGAGATCGTTGTTGGTGAATCATCATGTACCCTGATTTCAACGGTGATAAAATATATTTGTTGTGTAATTGATAGACTACACGTTGGTACGTTTCTTTAGAAGGTAATTCTTCAAATAATTGTGGATCATGGCTACTTGAGTTATCCTCTTGGCTTTCCTCAATTTGATAAAATGATTTCCAGTCTTCCGGTTCTTGGTCTTCTTGAGATACTACCGCTCGTGCATGTTGAAAACGTGTGGTGAAAGAAAGGTCTTTATTGGCTTGTGCATTCACTTTTTCAGAAGGAGATTCTGTATCAAAAGGATTAAAATCTGGATTGACAACTATTTTAGGTTGCTTGAAGCTAGAGCTTTTCAATAAAGGAGATACATCATAGTCCTGATTAGTTTCAAAATCTAAGCTTGGTGCAATATTGTATTGCCCCAAAGATTTTCTAATGGTGGACCTTAGGATAGCATATATAGCTTTTTCATCCTCAAATTTAATCTCAGTTTTTGTAGGATGAATATTCACATCAAGTTTATCGGCATCTATATTGAGGAAGATGAAATAACTAGGGTGTAAACCATTTTGAACAAGCCCTTCCAATGCACCAGTTAAAGCATGATGTAAATAAGAACTCTTGATAAATCTATCATTGACAAAGAAAAATTGTTCTCCTCTGGATTTCTTAGCGAATTCTGGTTTGCACATAAAGCCACCAATTGATACAATATCGGTTTGTTCCTCCAAGGGAACTAATCTCTGATTGTATCTAGGACCATAAATATTGACTATTCTTTGTCTCATAGTTGAGCCAGGTAGCCTGTATTGTTCCTTTCCATTGTGGTGAAGAGTAAAACCAACTGACGGGTGGGCCAAGACAAGTCTATAAAATTCTTCCATGATAAACCTGAATTCAGCTCTATCTGATTTTAGGAAATTTCTTCTCGCAGGGACGTTATAAAACAGGTTTTTAACTTGAAAGTTTGTCCCAGTATTCATGCTGTCCTTCTCCTGACTTTTTACCTCAGAACCTTCAATTACCAAACGAGTTCCTAGATCTTGTCCTTCTTGACATGTTTTCAATTCCACATGGGCAATAGCCGCAATAGAAGCAAGAGCCTCTCCTCTAAAACCTTTTGTATTTAAATTGAATAAATCATCAGCGACCTTTATTTTTGATGTAGCATGGCGTTCAAAGCACATTCTTGCATCAATATCAGACATTCCATTGCCATCATCCACCACTTGAATAAGGGTTTTGCCTGAATCCTTCACAATCAATTGTACATTTTGCGCACCGGCATCAATGGAATTCTCCATCAATTCCTTTACTACAGAAGCAGGTCTTTGAATAACCTCTCCAGCTGCAATTTGGTTAGCAACATGATTTGGAAGTAGCTCGATTATGTTTGACATGTATATTCGGAATCTTAAAGTTTGATAAGCCTCAAATTTACAATTTTAATCCCAATTGATTGGGGCAAAAACTGCTGCAGTTGTTTAATTTTGTTAATATTTTATTAAGTTTTTGATATTCAAAATATAACCGGTTGAATTATTCTTTATCGGCTTGTTAGGTCCTGACTGATTTTAAATCAAAATTGACTAAATTAGAGCAAGGAATACCAAATTTAATCCCAAGAAATGAGATTATTAAGAGCATTATTAAAAGAAAAAAAATCGTTTAGAAAATTAATAGCTAATGGTCAGGTTGATATTGAAAAGATAGAGCTTGATTTGGCTTATTATGATCAATTGGAGCAATTGCAGATTCGGTTAGTCAAATTGCAGAAAAAGTTAGTAATGGAAGGGAAAAGGATTGCCATAATTTTTGAAGGAAGGGATTCTTCTGGAAAAGGGGGGACTATTAGACGTTTTATAGAGCATTTAAATCCTCGTGAAATGAGAGTGGTAGCCTTGACAAAACCAAATGATAAGGAATTGGGTCAGTGGTATTTCCAAAGATATATCAAGCAATTACCTAATAAGGGTGAGATGGTGTTTTTTGACCGTAGTTGGTACAATAGAGCTATCGTTGAACCTGTAAATGGATTTTGTACTATGGATCAGTACAATCATTTTATGGGACAAGTAAATGATTTTGAAAGAATGTTAACGGATGATGGTATTATTCTCTTGAAATTTTGGTTGGAAATTGATAAAGATGAGCAGGATAGACGATTTGAAGCAAGGAAAAGAGATCCTTTAAAGCAATGGAAATTAAGTCCAATTGATGGTCAGGCTTTGGATTTATGGCCGGTTTATACGCGTTATATCAACAGTATGTTACAAGAAACAACTCAATACGCAGATTGGATGATCATTAATGCAAATGTAAAAAAGTCTGCTCGATTAGAATGTATAGAAAAAGTGCTGGCTATTTTAGAATAAAGAACACATTGAAACCAGTTAAAATGATTAGCACCTTACTTTCTTTTTTTTCTTAGCGATACCAGATCGCTTTTGTACTTTTTCAATATAACTTACAGATTCAGGAACCTTACAAGATGTATTGCCCATTTGGACGGATACCTTTCCAATTTTCCTACCATATTCTTTCGCTTCCTCAGCCAATTCGGAGATATAAGAACCCACTGAAATAATAAATCCATTCATCGTATATCGAACTCTGTTTGGTGCGGTATGAATAGTGTTTAATATTCTACTCATAAATGCCTGGGTCTGATTTATATCAATAGATTCGTTTGGAGTCAACGCTAATAGATTGGAAAGTGTTGCCCAACCCGCTGAGCATATATTTTCATTTTCAGATTCGATCCATTGTACGGCTAATTCCATACCAAATCTTGATTCGGCTGTAATCCATGCTACCGTATATTCACTCAACATATACCAATAGGCATTTTCTACCCAATGCTGTAGTTCTTCCTTTGAAATCTGTTTTTCATCCGCAATCAAACCGGCCAAATACATAGCGTCTGAATTACCTGTTTCATAGAGTTCTAAAGAGAGGTCATGGTTTTTTTTAACCTTTTTCTGAATTGTCTTGAGGTCTCCAACCTTCACCCCAAAAAATGGCTCTATCGCACCATGATTTAAAAAAATTTTCTTTGTTTGGTCATTCCCAAATTCTTTTAGGGCAACCATTATTTCATCTCTGGTCATTGGAATAAATTTGCAGCAATTTAAGAATTCTTTTTGCCTTATTCAAGTGAGGGTAAGCATTAACCCAATAATTGAGGCATGTTGTAATTTTAATATGCTCAAGTCATTACGTTACATTTTAAACATTAAATAGTATTATTTAAACTTCATTTGTATATTAACTTTTGTTATCAATTTATGAACGTATGCCAAACATGATAGATGCTTTATCCATTCGATATTATTTCAGTGAATGTGGAACTATTCTCCATCGTAAAATTCATGGCTCTCTTAGTGCAGAAGCAATGATAAATTCATGGAGAGAGATCATAATAAGTGGTAAAGTAACTAAGAATATAAAAGGTGTACTTACAGATTTTAGATCCTGTACACTGGACATTGAAGAGTCTGATTTAATAACAATCCAGAATTTTATGTCTTCAAATTCTGAATTTTTTGCCTTTATAAAGGTCGCAGAAGTGATAGATTCCCCTAAAATTGTCCTTCCTATTATTTTTAGTGGGCGTTATGATATGCCTAATTTACAAGCTTTCAGTACAATTGAAAAGGCAAAGCAATGGATGTTAGAGGAGGATTAAATTTGGCCTTCCCATTCAGCATAAAAATGTTCGAGATATAACTCTAAAAATTGATGTCTTTCATTGGCCATTGCCTTTCCTTTTTCTGTATTCATTTTATCCTTTAGGAGTAATAATTTTTCATAAAAATGGTTGATTGTAGGAGCTTTACTCTTTTTGTATTCTTCTTTTGACATTTTTAAATTTGGAGAAATTGCTGGATCGTATAAACCTCTATTTTTAAAACCTCCATAATTAAATGCTCTAGCAATGCCTACCGCTCCTAGGGCATCAAGTCTATCAGCATCTTGGATTATGTCTAATTCATCCGACCTAAAGGATTGTTTATGATTCCCACCACCATAAGAGATGTTTTTTATAATATTTACAATATGTTCAATTTGATCCTCTTTTAGATTAAATTGATTTAAAAACTCTTGAGCTTTTAATGGGCCAATACTTTCATCACCATTATGAAATTTGGAATCTGCAATATCATGTAATAATGCACCAAGTTCTATAATTAAAGGATCAGTATTGGTATGCTGTGCAATGTTTTTAGCATTTTTCCATACACGTTCAATATGAAACCAATCGTGACCTCCTTCAGCATTCTGCAGAGTTGTTTTTACAAATTGAATCGTTTGTTGTATTATTTCAGAATGAATCATAGATTAAATAAATGGCTTTTAAAGAGGATGAATGGAGCAATTGCAAGTCCTACCCATATCAATGTATAAATGAATATGGCTAAAAAATTTAAATCAGATTGTGGTGCGTGAATAAGTAAGTTCTTCATTTTTGAGATCATCAAACTTTCAAGTTTACTTTCTTGGTAATCTTGCTTTTCAAGATCAGAAAATTCTGGACAGTTCTCTATTAAGAAATCTCTTATTTTCCAGTATTCCCAATTTTTCAGATCTTCATAAGACTTTCTGTACTCCAAGCCATGGTGTAGTAATCGTTGTCTTAAATAACTATTTTTTTGACCTCTTCGATATTGTAAAAACATAAAAATGGGAATGATGAGAAGTATGTATTGTTCTAAATAAACACACATACTTGTCAGTAAAATGATGGATACCAATGAAAAGATCTTTTGCAATAATTCGTGTTGGTTAAAGTATAGGTTTTGCAATAATCTACCGCCGTCTAATGGGATTATGGGAAGTAGGTTGAAACAATTGATGAGTATGAATATTTTAGCTAAATAAAGAATGGTTAGATGTTGTGTTTGTTGTCCTATGAAATACAAAAGAATGCCGGCTAGGATTCCAGGCACAGGACCCGCTAATAATATATTGGTTTGTTCCCTTTGCGATATTGGGTTTTTATTTCCACTTACATAAGCTCCTAAAAATGGGATAAACCGGAGACTAAGGTTTTGATAATTATATAATTTCATAAAAGAAAAGTGTCCCATTTCATGAACAATTAGGACAAGTGTAATCATTACAACAAATACCCAACTTTGAAAGACGATATAAAAGGTTATCATGAATATAAATAAACTCCAAAGGGATCTTGTGACAGTCTCCTTTGTTTCATAATGATCCACTTTTGGTTTTTCAGGATATAATATATTTTCCTCTTCAATGTTTTCGTTAATATTATCCATTATCTAGATTTCTATTACGAAGTTAATGCAATTTCAAACCTGCTCAAAATAGATCAATCTTTTAAGTATATTTTTACTAGATTTAATTCTACACAGAATGAATTTTCCTTCCTAATAGAAAATAATAAAAATGAAATTTGATATGATTAATAAAATTAAAATAATTTACTTCCTACCTTTTCTAGGCTTAATGGCTTGTTTAGAAAATGAGCCTTATGAACCAGATAAACTTGGTGATATTAGTAAAAAGGCTATTGTATTTTATAATGTTGAGAATTTATTTGATACCATAAATGATCCATTCACAAGAGATGATGATTTTACACCCAAAGGAAAAAAGACCTGGACAAAAGAACGTTTTAATAAAAAGATAGATGGAATAGCAAAGGTAATTACAAGTATCGATGATCTTAACCCTGTTTTTGTAGGATTGGCAGAAGTTGAAAATGAGTTTTGCCTTGAAGAAATTATTGGACATGATTCACTTCAAGAGGTGAATTATAAGTGGGTACATCAAGATTCAAATGATGGGAGAGGAATGGATGTCGCCTTACTTTATAGAGCTGATCTTGTTTGGTTAGCTACTTCCGAATTTCTATCAATTCAATCCAAAGAGGTTGGGAAATCAAGAGATATTTTATACGCAAAATTTAAAACCAAGGAAAAAGAGACCATACATATTTATACCAACCATTGGCCTAGTAGAAGAGAAGGAAAGGAGCGTTCCGAAAAAAAAAGAATGGCAGCTTCAAAAGTTTTAAGAAGCCATATTGATAAACAATTGAAGGAAAATGAACATTCTAAAATTTTAGTACTGGGAGATTTTAATGATTATCCTACAGATAAAAGTATTCGTAAAGGCCTTGAAGTAGATAGCTTTAGTGAAATATTTTCTTCTGCTCAATTGTATAATTTGTCTTATGAAAAGCATAGTGAAGGAGAAGGTAGTTACTACTTCAAGGGTAGCTGGGGAATGTTGGACCAAATTATAGCAACAGGTAACTTATTGAATTCAGCTGGTGGTTTAAGGTTAGATAAGGATAATTTTGGTATTTTCGATGCGGATTGGTTATTATACAGGAATGACCATCGAAATGTTCTAAAACCAAATAGGACCTATAGTGGAAGAAAGTATTATGGTGGATATTCAGATCATTTGCCGGTATATATAAAATTTGAATGATGTCAAATAGTATTGGACGTATTTATAAACTTACTAGCTTTGGAGAGTCCCATGGTAAAGCGGTTGGAGGAATTATTGATGGTTGTCCAGCTGGTTTTGTAATTGATGAAAAGGAAATCCAGTTGGCTTTAGATAAAAGAAGGCCTGGACAGTCTAGAATTACAACGAGTAGAAATGAAGGTGATATAGTGGAATTTCTCTCGGGTATATTTGAAGGTAAAACAACAGGAACTCCTATTGCTTTTCAGATTGTAAATACCAATGCCAAATCGAAGGATTATAGTCATATGAAGGATTTGTTTAGACCTTCTCATGCCGACTATACCTATTCTGAGAAATATGGTAATCGAGATTATAGAGGAGGAGGGAGAACTTCTGCAAGAGAAACTATAGCTCGTGTAGTAGCTGGAGCTATTGCACAACAAATACTTGCCACAAAAGGAATTAAGATTGAAGCAGGTGTTTACTCTGTTGGCCCTATTAGTCTAATTCAAGAGATAAATGAATTGGATTTTAGTAGGGTAGAAGATAATATAGTTCGTTGTCCTGATCAGGAATTGGCAAAATCCATGGAAGAACTAATCATGAAAACAAAGAAAGCTGGTGATACTATTGGAGGAACGGTCGCTTGTAAAATGACCAATATTCCAATAGGGCTAGGCGAACCTGTTTTTGATAAGTTACATGCAAGATTAGCTTATGCTATGATGGGTATCAATGCAGTGAAAGGTTTTGAATATGGTTCTGGCTTTGAAGGCTCTAAGATGAAAGGCTCAGATCATAACGATATTTTTATTGCAGAGGACGGCAAGATTAATACAAAAAGTAATTATTCAGGAGGTATTCAAGGAGGTATTTCAAATGGTCAAGACATCTATTGTAAAGTGGCTTTTAAACCAGTTGCAACCATAATGATTGATCAAGAAACGGTAAATACAGAAGGGCAGAAAGTGGTTTTCAAAGGGAAAGGAAGGCATGACCCTTGTGTTGTTTCCAGAGCGGTACCAATTGTGGAAGCGATGGCAGCAATGACTCTATTGGATTTTTATTTAATTAGCAAAAGCATAAATAGTTAAAATTAGCACATAAATTATGACGGATAAAAAGAAAGGTTTGGCTCTTCATTGGAAGATTCTGATTGGTATGGTCCTTGGGGTATTGGTTGGGTTTGTAATGACCAATTTCTACTGGGGTAAAGACTTTGTTCAAGATTGGATCAAACCATTTGGGACTATCTTTATAAGTTGTCTAAAGTTAATTGCAGTTCCTTTAATCTTGGCTTCTTTAATTAAGGGTGTCTCTGACCTTAAGGATATTTCGAAATTATCTTTAATGGGAGGGAGAACAATAGGAATTTATATTCTGACGACTGTTCTAGCTGTTTCTATTGGATTGATGGTAGTAAATGTTATTCAACCGGGAAAAACAATATCCGAGAAAACTAGGACCGAGTTAATTCAAAGTTACCAAGGTGAAGCAAGCAAAAAGCAAGCTGCTGCTGCTAAACAAAGGGAAGCAGGTCCATTACAAGCTTTAGTAGACATTGTACCAAGTAATATCTTTAGTGCAGCTACTGATAATAGAAAGATGTTACAGGTTATCTTTTTTGCCATTTTCTTTGGGGTAGGACTTATTCTTATTCCTGATGACAAAGCTAAACCGGTAAAGGCCTTTTTTGATGGATTCAATGAGGTTATTCTCAAAATGATTGACTTAATTATGTTGGCTGCTCCCTTTGGTGTTTTTGCACTTCTTTCATCTTTGGTTGTGGAGTCACCGAATGCAGATTTATTTGAAGCGCTAATTTGGTATGCTATAAGTGTTGTTGTTGGTTTAACCATTATGATTGGTATATATATATTCTTGGTAAAAGTATTTACCAAGAAATCACCTAGCTTTTTCTTAAATGGTATCTCACCAGCACAATTATTAGCATTTTCGACTAGTTCAAGCGCGGCAACATTACCTGTCACAATGGAAAGAGTTGAAGAGCATCTGGGCGTAGAAGAAGAAGTAGCTAGTTTCGTATTGCCAATTGGGGCAACTATCAATATGGACGGAACGAGTTTGTATCAAGCAGTTGCAGCAGTATTTATAGCACAGGCATTTGGAATGGATTTAAGTATTGGTACTCAATTGGGAATTGTCGCTACAGCTACTCTTGCTAGTATTGGTTCGGCTGCTGTACCAGGAGCAGGTATGGTTATGTTGGTTATCGTATTGGCTCAAGCTGGAATTCCAGAAGCTGGATTAGCATTGATTTTTGCAGTAGATAGACCCTTAGATATGTGTAGAACTACAGTAAATGTTACTGGAGATGCTGCAGTGTCTATGATGGTTGCAAAATCAGTAGGGAAATTAGGAGAGCCACATGTGAAGGATTGGGACGATAATTACTAGGAAGTGCGATTTAAGATTGGTCAAAAATTAAGGTTTATAAATACTGTTGGAGGTGGCATATTGCAAAAAATATGTTCCAATGGTGATTTAATGATGCTAGATGAGGAGGGTTTCGAATATGCCGTGAAACCCTCTGAAGTCTTAATCGTAGATCAAGACATTGATAAAAGGTTATCTGGTGAAACAAAAAAGAGACCTAGTATAAAGGTAAAGCCTAGGAAATCTACAAAAAAGGTGAAGTCCCAACCAAATCAAGGGGCAAGGATGGTTATTGATTTACATATTGAAAGGATCCATCCAAATTATGCTCAATTGGAAAAGTGGGATATTCTAAATCGGCAGTTGGGATACCTCCGAGCTCAATTACAGAAAATTAAGGCAAAAAAAATAAAACAAGTCGTTATTGTTCACGGTGTTGGTGAAGGAAAGCTTAAAAGAGAAGTTCATCAAATTCTCAATGGAATGAAAGGAGTTCAATACCACGAGGCTTCATATGTTGAATTTGGACAGGGCGCTACTGCTGTTGAATTTAACTAATTTATCCAGCTGATATGGTTGCTCTGATTAAGAGTATGGAATTATAGAATATCTATTTAAAAATATTAATAATTGAATTCTTGTTTAAAACTGTTTTCACATCTATTTTTTGATTTTCCAATTGTATTTGTGTTGATCAAAAAGATATAGGTTTTTTTGTGTTTTTTAATAGTATTGATTTCATCTAAAAAAGTCTATATTAATGTTGAATATAATTTTAATTTTTTTTCTATTCAATAAAAGTCAATGTATATAATTGTTAAGGCTTGATTAACGGCATATACTAAATTGAAAGATAATGTTAAATACTTGTCAGATTCAAAATAATTGTCTAATTTAAATATCCAAATTATTATTTATTAAGTACAAGTGCATGGTTATTCATTCATGCACAACCTTATTTTATTAAGTTATTAATCTATTAGTTAACGGTATAATATTATGCAAAAAGCAATATTATTTTTTACCGTTGTAGTTGCCATGGGAAATCATTGTCTTTTTGGTCAAGACACAGATAGTGACTCTCATAATTTGATTATTTCTTTTCCTGAAGTAGCGCTAATTGATATTGAGGCAAATAATGGAACAGAAGTAGAATTTGAAATTAGTTCCTCTGGAATAGAAGCGGGGGAAGCTTTAGTAATTCACGATCAAAGAGATGAATTATGGATAAATTATACATCTTTAATAGCATCTGATGGAACACAGCGGTCAATCTCGGTAGAAGCAGGACCCATGCCTGAAATTCCAGGTTTAGTAATTAGTCTTGAAGCTAAAAATCATTCAGGAAATGGAGGAGGAGATTTTGGTTTACCAACACCATCCATTCAACCTTCAAGCTCTCCAACAAATATAATTACAGGAATTGGTAGTGCCTATACGGGTGATGGAAGTGCGAATGGTCATCAATTGGTTTATTCCTTGGATTTTGAAGGTGAAATAAGTGATTTAAGTTTTGCAGATGAATTGAGTACTTCTATATTAATGACCTATACAATTACAGATTAATTTTTACCCGATATTTTTTAAAAAAAAAGGAGCTTTATCTTTGATTGGTGATTAATCAACTGTATAATAGATGTTTATGAATTGATCTATTATTTATTTTGATTATTGAATACATTTATAATGCACTAATTAAGGAATTGTATTGTAGGGTAATTGTCAAATTTTTTCTATCAATTTATGTATACCCTGTCTTTAAAGAGTTTTATTCTGTTGAAAGTTATTTTTGGTAATTGTTCAATGTTATTTTTGGATTAATTTTTTCATTTAACGATTTATAGTATCCATTCATCGAACATTTGCTTAAATAAAAAGGTAGCCGTCTTATTATTGCAATAATAATTATAACCAACAATTATTCATTGTTATGAAAAGGACGTCAGTACTATTTGCATTCGCAATTGTATTTGGTATCTCTTCATTGTATGCTCAGGATGCTGATTTTCAAACACACAATGTTTCAATCAGTATTCCTAATATTGCAATTTTGGATATCGAGACTACGGATGATCAAGACGTTTTATTCAATTTGGATGCTTCTGGTCTAGATGCTGGTTCGGAATTTATTATTGATGAAGAAAACTCTGATTTATGGATAAACTATACTTCTATTTTAGGGGCTTCTGGAAATCAACGTTCCATCACAGTTCAATCTAGTGAAGTTCCATCTATTGATGGATTAACATTGAAAGTTATTGCATCTTCTCATTCTGGTACGGGTGGTGGATCTATGGGGGTACCTACAACTTTAGTTACTCCTTCTGTTAATCCACAGAACATTATTACTGGAATAGGTAGTTCTTTTACTGGAAATGGAAATTCTAATGGGCATCAATTAACTTATCATTTGGACTTTACAGGTGATTTTGCAGATCTAAATGCTGATTTGGCTTCTGCAGTTATTACAATGACCTATACTATTATTGACTAAGTACCTCTTTAGGTATTTAGCTTTAAAGTTAAACGTTTTAGAAGCCAGCTTTTGAACTATCAAAGGCTGGCTTTTTCGTTTTTTCTACACAGGATGTTTGTCCTATTGTTTTACTTATGAGTTTTGTTATATCAGATTTATTCTTTCATTCAACCTTATATATAGGTTATTCATCGATGATTTAAATATTGATTTAATCAATTGTTGTATACTTATTTAGTATTCTCTTAAATACTAGATGATTATGTTGGTTTTCTGTGAAGGTTAAATGAATACTTGATTATTATTCCCTAAAAAAATTATGCTGAATAAATTATGGGATTTTATAATTACTAAAATAGAATAGTAGAAGAAATTTAATTAATTGACAATAAATATATTGGACTGTTCATTAATAGTCCGATCTGGAAAGCCAAACTATATCTGGAAGCGTAGTTTGGCTTTCACAGTTTATATAAAGAACTATCCTGAATTTTATTTTCATTATAGCCTGATTCTACTGGATTTATGCAGGTTTTTAGAATTATCCATTCATTTAACCGGAAATACTTACCACTCATCGATAAAACAGTTGATAAAACTAAGAATAAAACTATTCTTGTAATGAGAAAATTATAACTATTAACCTTATTTAATTATCATTGTTATGAAAAAGACAAGTTTATTATTTGCCTGCGCTACCGTATTAGGATTAGGTACTGCAGTTGCTCAAAGTTCTCAAGCGCACAACGTTGCTATCTCGATTCCTCAGATTGCTATCTTAGACATTGAAACTTCAGGTGATGCTAATGTATCATTCGCCGTAAGTGCTGATGGTCTTGAAGCTGGTTCTGCTTTAGTAATTGATGAAGAGAATTCAGATCTATGGATCAATTA